>Ga0208063_1000299_pt1 | contig 16982 bp, 17 predicted proteins | sample DeeseametaMP0203_FD_184219 | JGI IMG/M metagenome (GOLD analysis project Ga0208063, IMG submission 184219) | Marine microbial communities from the Deep Atlantic Ocean - MP0203 (SPAdes) | ecosystem: Environmental > Aquatic > Marine > Oceanic | place: South of Cape Verde, Atlantic Ocean... | reverse complement strand
CGGGTGCTGACACCAAAGACCTCCACTTCTGAATGTGTACGGGTGATGACGTCTTTGATGACCGCACTAGCCTGCCCGGAATCGGTCCAGATGACATCTCCGGCATCGTGCATCCCGAGGGAGTCTAGTATCTTCCGTTCTCCGTCCGGGTATTCGATCTGACAGTGCCCTTGTAGGGTCGCATGCAACGCGATGACTAACCCGGGCCTTGGCTGGGCCGAAGTAGCGTAGCGCCGGTACATGCTGGCCCCTAGATACCCAGAGCGGGCCAAACGGCCTTTGTAAGCAAGGTGGCCCGTCTTCAGATCTGGGTCTTCTAGCTCCGGGAAGTATGGGAGCGTTGGGGTCGTCTGGCCAGATAACCCTGGTATCTTCCGGGCGGCAGCCATAGCTTTCCGGGTCTGGCGGAGTCCGGGAGAATCGATTAAGCCCCGCCCGACGTCTATCCGATTGTTACGAGGAGCGAGGCCACACCATACCGCCAGCTTACGTACAGCGTCCCCGAAACTTATCCCTTCTATACGTGCTACGAAAGATGTAGCGTCCCCACGGTTAGCCGGGGCCAGCTTATCTAGCCTACGGCTTACGGCGCATGTGCCCGAACATAACCAGGTCTGGTTCTCGGGGTATATATTCAAGGATGCGCCATCGTCCTGATGGAAAGGGCAGACACCTTCGTATCCAGGGCCTTTTCGCCTTAGTGGCAGGTATCCAGAGATGATCTCGACGATGTCTAGTTTGCCTTCTAATTCGTCTGTTAACAGGGTGTGTTCTTTTTTCATTGCAGTCTTTATTGTCCTTATCTGACGTCTTGATGGGTAATGGGTCTGAGATAAGGTATCTAGGCAGCTTGCCGGGAGCCTGTGACGAGACTACAATTGCGGGCGCCCGACAGCTGCGAACGGTCGAAACGAGCGGTGCTACGCCCGAGTCGATTAAGCGTTGGGTCCATCTGAGCCTACCGGGTCTTCTCGGTAGGCTTAGCTTATTTTTGCCATCTCCACCTCCTCAACATAGAATCTCTGATGCAGGTCGGCCTCTTGGCGTTAGAGACAGCTCGACCCAGGCATTAGATACATACAAAAAGAGCACTCTGCTCATCGGAGGGCCGGTAAGGTTGGCCGAGCGCTGCAACTCGACATAGAACCAAGAAAGGCCCGTTCAAGGGGAGGAATGGGAAGTTTAGAAGAGGGTTACCCTAGAAGACCACCGCACAATCACCCCACCGAGAATACTCACTATTACACGGCTTAAACGGCCCCGTCAACGGGTACCCTTTGGGCTTTTCCGGATACCCAATTAAGGTGCGGTTTGCTAGGGCTTCGTTGGATATCGGCCGGCCTAGTGACTGGCATCGACTAGGATGAAACGGTTAGCTATCGGACTGACAACTCCGTATATCGGGCCGTAAATCGTCTCGACTAGAATGGATCTCAGTAACTATATGACTCAATAGTCCAGAGCAGAGGATCATGAATCAAAATAGGCTTGAACGGCGGCTAGGAATTCTGAAATTCACCCAGGCCTATTGCCTGGAAAATAGTATCTCACCCACGGTCAGAGATATCCAAAGCGCCTGTGAAGTAAGCTCGACGTCGGTCGTTCACTCTGACCTGAAATGGCTCCACGCAACGGGCTATATCGACTGGGTTTCCGGGACTGCCCGGGGCATTAAAGTATTGGACCGCGATGGAGAACCGGTCCCGAACGTTCCCCGGATCCAGGTTGTTGGTTACGTCCAAGCTGGAGAGCCTATTCATTACTTCAGTCTCCAAGGAGCGGGATCTAGCCAAGAGTTCGATACTGTAGAGGTCCCTCCGGGATTGCGCGGACGACATGACGATTTGTTCGGACTTAAAGTTAAAGGCACGTCTATGGTTGATGCCCTGGTTGATGACGGCGATGTAGTCATTGTTAGGCAAACACCGGTTGCGAACGATGGTGAGATGGTTATTGCATGGCTCAAGGATAATGAGGAGACCACATTGAAGAGGTTCTATTCCGAAGGCCCACGGATCCGATTACAGCCGGCTAATAGTGCGTTTGATCCCATATTTTGCTCTGCCGAAGACGTGGAGATTAAAGGCAGAGTCGTCCACATCCATCGTAACTTGATCTAGTTGAAGGATAGAGGTCGTGGGTTCGGGTCCCGTTAAACGGCCCCGTCAAAGGGTAGCCATTGACCGTTTTCGGATACGCAAGCTACACTCCCGCTTAACTGTAGCGGGCCAAGTAACGGCAGAAAGGGGACACCAATGCCGACAGCAAACGTCAACGGTATAAACGTTTACTACGAAAGTCACGGTGACGGCTTCCCCCTGGTATTTGCCTACGGCATCGGCGGCAATACTACCGAGTGGGAGCCGCAGATTCCAGCGTTCTCCGAACGTTACCGTTTCATAGTGTGGGACCCCCGGGGTCACGGAAGATCAGACTCTCCGCCCGACGCGGACCAATATACTCAAGAGATATTCGCTCAGGACTTGAAGGGACTGTTAGACCACCTGGGTATCGAACGGGCATACGTTGGTGGCCTTTCAATGGGAGGCGGCATCGCTACCCGACTCGCCATACTCCACCCAGAGCGAGTCGCGGCCTTATTGGTAATCGACTCCTTTTCGGCTTCGGGGTTGGAAACGCCCCAGGTGAACCGACGGATGAGGGAAGAGATCATCCGGTTGGCAGAAACCGAGGGGATGCAAGCCGTGGCGGACTACTCTATGGAAAATAACCCAAACATAAGCCGCACCGCCGGACTGGGAGAGACCCTGAAGGAACGCATCTTGCAGATGTATCTAGACCTCGATCCGGTGGGCTACGCCCATAGCACGCGCATGATCTTAAACGCGGTGTTCGATGGTGGGTTGTTGGAGGGGATAAAGGCCCCCACGTTGGTGTTGGCCGGACGAGAAGATGGGGCTTTGGACGCCTGTCGCTACATCCATGAAAAGATCGTCGGGTCCCAGTTATCGGTGATTCCTGACGCGGGCCACCTGTCGAACTTGGACCAACCGCAAGACTTTAACCAGGCTGTACTGGAGTTCTTGGCTACCGTAGACAGATCTCGGGAGTCTCAGACGGTCGGGATCTAGCCATAGAGGAAACCCTTGTCGGATGTCACTATATTCAACCCCGATTTGGGGTTTGAACCGGCCATTTGATAGGGCCCCGATCCGTAATTCGCCCGTGTATTTGAACGTCGGGAAAGACTGATTATCCGAAAGATAGTAGGGCTATTCCCCCAATTATCAAAGCTATGGAAACCGCCTTGGTAGCAAGCGTTCTTCTGTCAATCGTCTCGTCTAGCAATCGGAATGGTGGAACGCTCAAGATACTACCGTAGAGAAATACGAAAAATGGCCTTGATGCAGTAATAGTGGATACGATGGAGATTGCACCGAGACTAGAAGCCGCAACGTTCAAGAATATGGCGATCGGTGACAATATCATTTCTCCGATAACGATAAAAGCGAGCGTTTGAGGATGTTTCAACGCGTGAATAACGGTGACCACATCTTTAGGTCGGCAAAACATCGCAAGGAAACTAGCCATACAGAAATTTCTCAAGGCGTATACGAATTCCACCTCGATTCGTTCGAGGGCGTATTTACCGCTGATATGAGCTAAGGCGGTAAACATACTTGCCGCCATTAATATTGGGAAAGCTCTGTTAAAGGCGAACAGATTACCTGATGAGCTTTTTATTGATATGGAAAACGCTCCGATTACGACGATAAGAATTGCAAACCATTGGGAGATCGAGAGAAGTTCTCCCAAGAAAGGCATGGCCAGTAAGGCCACAAAAACCGGGAACGTGTTAATGACTGCGGATGCCCGCGAGGCTTCCTCAATCCTATAGCTTATGAACATCGTCCAAAGTGCGGCTCCCCAAAATAACCCAGCTAATCCAGCCAACAAGAGATGACCTAAAGGTAGTTGTTCCGGAATCCCAAACACGGCCAGCGCAAGCCCAGTGTGGCCGTACAGACTTATTACGATTATTAGATAAAAGCTAGAAAGATCTGGCATGTTGACTGCTATCAGACGTTTATCTGTGACAGTCACAAGTCCGAAGATTGCTGCTGAAAGGAGCGCCAGCCAAATTGCCATCACATTCTCACTGGATGGGTCCGCAGAACCAGATTGTATTCGCGGTGATTAACGACACCGCTAAAGCTCAGAGTCTTTCTCAGTGGTCTTCTTTGAATTCTGCCAATTCATTTTCTAACTGAATCCTTCTTTCTCGTTCTTCAGCTAATTGGTCTTCTAGGGCCTCCCGTAAACGCATTTCAGTAACGGCCCTCTCCCCAAGCGCTTTTGCTCTCCTGCCTTCTTTGTAGGCCAAGGCAATTCGCCAACCTCCAAAGATAACCAGTACGACAATCACGAGGATTAAAAGACTTATAATTGCTATCAATAGTCAAACAGACGACATTTCACAACATGAAACGCAGGAGGCAATATGATCGTCCGCTTATACACCGGGGAAGATGGCCAAGCCCACTTCGAAGACCTCAATGTACCAGCCGGGGATACGGAGACCGTCGACCTACAAACAGGCGCTGATATGACGTACCGTCGGTTCCCCGACGGGAGCTTCAGCGATTGGCACAACGCTCCCCGGTTCCAGTATGTCATCACCCTCTCCGGCCAGATGGAGATCGGGATCGGAGACGGCACTAAACGGATGTTTAACCCTGGGGACATATTGCAGGTGGAAGACTTGACCGGTCAAGGCCACACCACGCGCTCTGTAGGTGAGCGTATCTCGGCCAGCGTGGCGCTGTCGGTCTAAGACGTTGGTGCCACTAGAGGTCTAGTGCAATTCTCGGGCCGATAGTCTCGACACCGAAGACCTCCACTTCAGGATGTGTACGGTTGATAACGTCTTTGATGACCGCACTAGCCTGCCCAGGGCCAATCTTTATTCAGACAAAAAGGAGATCAACTCTCGGTTCACTTCGTCAGGGGCTTCCCATTGCAGAAAGTGGCCGTAGTTGCCCATGTCTTTCCCTCGGACCTTGGGAAACACCGATCGCCAAGCATCATCTAGGGGCCCGGCGCCCGATGCCTGGGCTGTATTGACTCGGCGCGAACCGTACAAGAACAGCACTGGGGTCTGCAATACTCGGCCGGCGTCCGCCTGCCAATGGGCTGGGTCCTCATAGGCGGCAGCCCTGTAATAACTGAAGCCGCCCCTCAGTGCGCCCGGTTGGGAATAGGCCCGGACGTATTCGGCGACTTCCGTAGCGCTTGGTGGGTATTTGTTGATGGTCCAGTCCTTGAAGATATGGCGCAGATAGACCTCCTCCCGGCCCTCGATGAGCTTTTCCGGGAGGTCGAACTGCTGATGGAAATATGAGTGCCACCGCTCTCGCACCACTGATGGGGCCTGAGGCCCCAATTGCTCCATCGGGGGCGTGGAGTCCAAAAGCACCATGCGGCTAACCGTCTCTTCGTGGTCGAGAGCGAACCGGTAGGCCACCCGCACGCCGATGTCATGGGCTACGATAGACACCTGTTGGTGGCCCAATTGCTGGACCAGCTCGTAGATATCCGATGCCGCAGACTTGGTGTCGTAACCATGCAAAGGCTTGTCCGAATACCCAAATCCCCTCAGGTCCGGGACGATGACCTGGTAGCGTTCCGACAGGACTGGTATCTGGCGGCGCCAGCCATACCAGAACTCGGGCCAACCATGGATGAAGACCACCGGCGCTCCTTGCCCTTCGATCACGTAATGAATATTGATCCCATTGACCGCTGCCATCCGATGTTCCCATTGATCAGCTTGATCAACCATTCCAAATCTCCTTCTGGTCGAGGTTACGGGGAGTTTTGTTCTGAGGCTCGTGAGACAAAGATTACCCAAAGAGAGCTCCGATCATTAAGTACGCAGCTCTAGTTCAGCAGCTTAGCTTTCAGCGAGTCGAATTCATTCCTCACCGGCTGCCCCTCTTTTTTATCGACGCCGGTGGGCACTGCTCTAGGGAATAGGTGATTTTGTGGCGCTCATATCCCCACATGTATCTTTTGTTCAACTCGTCAATCGTAAAGATTCGCCGTACGTCTCCAACAGCTCCATAAAAAGCTCATGGCGTGGCTGGTTCGTAGCTTCCGCTTCCGATTTGCGTAGGTAGATTCTCAGGACCGATTCCTGGTTTTCGTCCAAGAACCATACTGAGTAACTTGGTTCTCCACGTTCGTTCCGCTCGGTATATTGGAATCGTAGTTCCTTCACTTGGTCCAGTTTCATGTGCAAATGGGTGCCGTTTTCTGCCATGAATGTCACAGTACTACCGTCATCTGTAAACCGAATGTCATCCATGTCCATGGAGACTTCGGCGGTGGCGACCGAGTTGTATAGCATCAGCACTACTTCGTTAAAGCCGACTCCGTGGGACCCCTTCTGGCAGTGTTCAAGTATCTTCTGAATCATCGTACCCTTCTTGTTCTTAAGTCTGTTCCGCCTATCCACGCCTGTCTCGATTGCCAGTATCCGTTAGAAGGACCTTATGAGCAGCAATGTAACATTCATATAAACAAGCCGCCATACGCCCAGACCGGGAACAGGGAGCGCTAACCACCGCGCTACACTATTGAGATACCAAATCCGCCTGGTTTGATCGGGCTTATAATTAGACGCAACAAAAGCCTACCTTTGGCGAATTCTAATTCACACTTCTCCACAGAGTGAACACAAATGAGACAACTTAGTCGCGAACATCACATTTACGCCCTGGAGCCAGATAGCGTCCCGGCAATCACCATCGATTCCGGTGAGGAGCTCATGGTAGAGACCTGGGACGCCTTCGAAGGGGAGCGTGACCCCGTAGCATTGGAAGCGAATCTGCTCAAAGGCCCTGCTACCGGGCCCATATACGTAAACGGCGCCGAGCCTGGGGACGCACTGAAGATAGACTTCATAAGCATAACGCCCAAAGAACAAGCGGCCCACATGGTGATGCCTGGACGTGGCTTTTTGGATGATGATTTCACCGAAGCGTACCCGACATTGATCGGATTGGAATCGGGGCACGCTGTTTTACCGAGCGGCATTCGGATACCGATGAGACCATCAATGGGTCTGGTGGCAACTACGCCGACGTACACACAACAGACAGCTTCCGATTCTGGCCCATATGGCGGCGACATCGACATGAAAGAGCTAGTTGAAGGAAGCACACTTTACCTACCTGTGTTTGTGCCCGGAGGCATGCTGGTGATGGGCGATTGCCACGCCGTAGTGGGCGACGGTGCGGTGGCGGGTACCGGCGCCGAATGTTCAGCCGACACCCACGTTAGGGTGACTGTGGAAAAAGGTTTGAACATCCGCGGGCCACGGGCACTGACCCCGGAGTACTTTGTCGTGCTTTCCCATGGCGAGGAGTTGGGACCGGCAATGAAGCAGGCAGTGCGCGACATGGTGGACTTCCTAGTCACCGAAAAGGGGCTCGAACCATATGACGCGTACACTTTGCTGAGCCTCGCTGGAGATGTGCGAGTATCCCGGACCTTTCGTCCGATCAGCCCCGTAAAAATGATGCTGTCCTCAAGTATCTTGGAGCAACTAGGGTAAGGGTATGAGTAAGTCGTGTTGGACGATGATCTTGAGAGCAACGTCTGGTCCCGGAATCACTGCACGGCGGACTATATATTAACTACCGCTGAACGAATATTGAACAGATTGCACGCATGTAGTTGTCTGGCATGATTCAAAACCGAATTATGTAAAGTGGGGCATGACTTCGCTTGCGAAGAGGTCCAGGCTTTCATTGGAGATGGGGTCTGGGAATAGCAAGAAGAAATAGTGGATCCCATCGTCTACATATTTTGATAGTTGCTGGACGCACTGTTCTGGGGTTCCGGCGATTGCTCCGGACAGGGATTTTTTGTAGTCAGCCAAGCTGACGCTGGCATTAGCGGCGCCTTGGGCGGCCAAAACTTCGAATTCCTGCTCGGATTCGGCGATTATGACCCGGGTATTGTGAGTGATTTCGATTCCAGAGGGGTCACGGTCCAGCTCATCACAGTGCCGTTGGACGATCTCCATCTTGGACCGGTGCTCTTCGAGACTCATTTCAAACCCGATGTTGCAGATGTCGGCGTGTACTGCTACAGATCTGAGGAGGTGTCTCTCTCCGTGGCCTCCGATTAACACCGGAGGGTGGGGCTGCTGCACCGGCTTAGGCTCGTTCACTGATTGCTCGAGACTGTAGTATCTTCCCTGAAAAGTTGCTTTTGGCTCTGTCCAAGATCTCTTGATCAGTTCCACAGCTTCTTCCAACATCCTTACTCGCTCGGGGGTAGATGGGAAGGGAAGCCCGGAAGCCTGGTGATCTCCCCTTCCGCCACCAGCGCCGATTCCCAACTCCAACCGGCCCCCGCTAATCACATCCAAGGTGGCGCTCATCTTGGCCAACAAGGCTGGAGGACGATAAGTGTTGCCCAGCACTAACGGTGTAAGCCGAATGCGCTCCGTTAGGGCAGCTAGGGCCGACAGAGCGGTCCAACACTCTAGCGCAGGAGCGTTCAACAGGTCGTACAAGGTGGCCGAGTGGTACCCCAGGCGGTCTGCCTGGGTCCATACCCGCTTCAAGTCGTCGAAGTCGTAACCGTGCTGGTGCATTCGGACGCCGAACTTGACGTGGCGACTCATTTACAATTCTCCCTGGAAAGTAACGTGCCAGTATCCTAACAGTGTGTGAAGGGGGAGCGGAAATGTTGACTGAAACTTGGGCCGATCCGTGGCTGGCTACCTTTATACAAACAGGTGGCCCACTCTAAACCAACATCTCTTGCAGTCCAGTAACTACGCTAAAGCAGCGGAGCCCGAGCCTTTGATTTGTCTGTGTACAGTCCAGTCCTAATATGTCTGGCCTGAGGCCGTGCTCTGACCCGTCCGACGTGGCGTTCCCGGGGGGTAGATCGGCTGATACCGGGACCGGGTGTACCAGTCTGCTATCCAGGTCAAATACTCCTGCCACGGCATGGCCGAATTGGTACATGTTCATCCAATCTGTTCCAGCGAAGTGGAAGGTCCCGTGGTGATAGTTGGCCACGAGTTGCATGATACCTTCCGTCAGATGCTCGACGTAGATCGGAGTGCGGTAAGTACCAGTATCACCTTCGTAGCTCTCGCCGTTCTTCAAGCGGTCAATTATGACGGTCGCTAGGTTCTGGCGACCGGTTATCGGCCAGCCATATACAAGGCTAGTCCGGACGATACTCCACTGCGAGGCTTCTTCAGCAACTGCTAGCTCGGCCTGCCACTTGGTACGGCCGTAGTGAGTGTTGGGGTCAGGTGAGTCATCTTCCTGATAATTGCCGCGGTCACCTCTGAACACATACTCACTCGACAGGAAAATCAGCCGTGCATGATGCTGCTTGCAAAGCCGTGCTACTTGTCGGGCCCCGTCCACGTTGACTCCTGTAGCTCTCTCCGGGCCCATTTCGGCAGTCTTAACATCTGCGATGGCGGCCAATAAAACCACTACCTCTGGCCTGACCTCCTGGAAGATCTGGTCCAAACGATGGTGATCGGTGATCTCCAGTGGGTACCAGGACTGGTCGATGTCTTTAGGCGCCCTAGAGTTGTAAGTGCTAGTGACGTCAAAGCCGGATTTCTGTAGGAGGCGGCGTCGTAGGTAATGACCTATAAATCCGCTGGCCCCGATAATCAAGACTCTCATCAGGTCTGCTCCTAATGAGGGTACAAGACCGACCCTCGTCGACCCGTGTTCGATACTCGGAATAGATGGCCGCCATGAGTGGTCACATAGAGCGTGTCCAGTCCGTGGCCGCCGAAGGCGCAGTTGGTCGGCCAATCTACTGGTACCGGGTGTGTCTCTAAAACCCGGCCTGAAGGGGAGAACACGTACACCATCGGTCCCGGCCCAGCCTGCCGCCATCCACCGCAGGCGATGATATTCCCCTCTGTGTCCAGGCACATGCCGTCCAGTCCCCGGTGTACTCCGCGGAAGTCCTCTCCAAAGACATGCAGTACGGTGAAATCCCCCAGGGTGTCGTCGTCGCGGAGGGGATAGGCACGCAGGTCCCGCACCCCCTGGTAATCGCTCTGTACCAGATAGAGGGTGCGTTCATCAGCGGACATCAGAAGTCCGTTGGGCGCGGACGTTCCCTGGGTCATGCGGTTCAGGGTCCAGCCGCCTTCCGCCTCCGGGTTTGGGTCTAGCCGCAGCACCGAACTATGGTCCAACTCCCTCTCCTCGCTGGGAATCCTGCCGTTGGGGTCGGTGAACCAGATGCGCCCTTTTCTGTCGATGGCCAGATCGTTTGGCGTGTTATGGCGGCTTCCGTTCAGATGGTGAGGGAGAGGTACGCTGCTCCCGTCGGGATCAAAGCGTAGGATGCACCGGCCTCCGCCTGAGCACCCGTAAAGGCGGCCTTCGGCATCGAACATCAGGCCGTTGGTCTCGCTCGTCCCCGTACGGTATTCGCTGCATTCTCCGGATTCCGGGTCGAAGCGCATGATACGGCTGTTGGGAATGTCCGTAAACAACATGGCCTGACCGTTCCAAGCCGGGCCTTCAGATGTTCCCCCGTAAGGCCCTGCGACGAGTTCAAACTTCCAATCCATGAGTCCCTCCATCAGCCTGCGCTGTCTGACTTTTCGGTTGCAACTCGCTGGAGCATCTCCAGCCTGAGGGGTTATCGACACCGGTCCATTCTTCCACCCGTTCTCCGATCATTATGGTGGTGGCATTGCCAAGGTTTTCATGATCCGATTAAGTAGATTCCGCAACCGTCTTGCGGAGGCAGAGGCCTTCCGGAGAAGCTGACTATTTCTAGGCCCAGCGATCCTCCAGGGGATCTTCCCGGGACCTGTATTGATGAGCCTTGCTAACAACCTACTAACCGCAGGGCTCATGGCCACCTTCGGTGCAAGTACACCTTCGTAAATCATGTTGGATCTGCCGCGGTGGACCCCGGTTTAGCCTTAGTCCTTCAGGTGCTTCTCGTAGAATAGGAGCAACCGATGCCACATATCTTGAGCGGGGCCCGCGCGGTAGGTGGGCCGATAATCGGCGAAGAAGGCGTGGCCGGCATCGGCGTACATCTGATACTCGTAAGTCTTGTGGTGCTTGTCCAGTTCCTCCCGCAGCCGGGCCGCGTGGGCTGGAGATGGATTGGCGTCTTCCTCCCCAAAAAGGGCTAGTAATGGGCATGACAGGTTGGCCACCATGTCGATCGCGGCCACGGGTCGCGCGGCTGTCGGCCCATCGTCCGGTATGATGTGCCCTCCAGCAGAATCAACTGCGGCATTCACGTTTTTGCTGGTACAGGCGAACATGAGCGTATATCGCCCACCGGAGCAGAAGCCTATGATCCCCACTTTGCCGTTGGCGTGCGGGTTACTCTTCAGAAAAAGAGCAGCTCCCTCCAGGTCCCCCATGGTCTGGGAGTCGGGGACTGAGAAAAGGGTTTCCAAAACTTTGTCGGGCACCGGGCGGCCCTCTCGGGTGTACAGGTCAGGAGCGATTGCGATGTAGCCTTGCTCCGCGAACCTTCGGCACAAGTCTTTCATGTGGTCCTCAAGCCCCATGCCCTCCATGGTGACGATCACGCCCGGATAATTCCCAGGGACCGCCGGCTGGCTCAGGTAGGCATCGATCTGGGTGCCATCCGGCCCGGAATACTGCGTCATGTCCGATTCCAAGTTCGCGAAGGTTGTAACCATTTCTTCCCCCTCAACAGCAGGCAAATTTAGTCCACCCGGGTACGAGACACACTCCTGGACGCCGCTATGGGTTGCGCAGCCAGTCCGCCGCCCGTTCCCCGATCATGATAGTCGTAGCGTTGGTGTTGGCCCGGATCACGTTCGGCATAACGGAAGCGTCGGCTACTTTGATGTTTTCCAAACCGTGGATGTTTAGACGCTGATCGACCACCGCCGTCGGGTCCGACGCCGGCCCAAGCTTGCATGTTCCCGAGGCATGTGTGGTGTTGAAAACCGTCTTTCGCATCCATCTATCCAAGTTTTCGTCGGTCGACAGGTCATCATCCGTTGGTTGCAGGCGCTCCGCCACGATCGGCCCAAAGGCCTCATCTTCCAAGAGTTTTACGGTGATACGCACAGACTCCCTAAGCCTTTCGACATCGCGATCGAGCTCCAGGTACCGGTAGTTGAGCGCCGGTTGGACATTCGGGTCGTTGGCAGAGAGTTTCACCTCACCCGCACCGTCCGCGAACTCTAAGATGCAATTGAACCGTACGCCTTCGGAGTCAAAGGGATCGGCCCCTCCGATGGGTGAAGAGAAAGCCGATGCAGTGATTTGCATGTCGTTTCGGTCGGGTGACCCAGTGGCCGTGTAGCGAATGGCGGTCTGGGTACGGGGAGCAAGCGGGTCTTGCGGGAAGTCGTCCTTTACGCGCCCGATCACCGCCACGATCGGGTGGTCTCTCAAGTTTTGCCCTACTCCGGGCAGATCGTGGACAACGGGGATGCCCATGTCCCGCAGGTGGTCCGCAGGACCGACGCCGGACAACATCAATAACTGAGGCGAGGCCATGGCGCCCGAACTGAGGACTATCTGGTCGGCGTCCAATCGATATATCTCACCACCACTCTCCACCTCTACGCCCTCCGCTTTCTTGCCATCAAACAAGATACGCCGCACCGTCACGTTTGGCCGGATCGTCAGGTTCAAACGGTGGCGGACCGCTCTCAGATATGTGAGGGCGGTGCTCATTCTGACCCCTTCCGGATTGTTCATTGGAATCGGTCCAACTCCAGAGGAGTCGGGGTTGTTCATATCGAAGTCTTCTCTATAGCCATCCTTCAAGGCGGCTTCCACAAACGCCTGGTGGAAGGGAAGCCATTCTTCTCGTTTGAACCGGCGGACAGGGATGGGGCCTTCCGTGCCGTGGAAATCGTCGGTGATGTCCATGTCGGTTTCCATTTTGCGGAAGTATGGGAGGACGTCGATGAACGACCATTCATCGTTACCGGCGGCCGCCCATCCATCGTAATCTTCCGGCACACCCCGCAACAGAACCTGGCCGTTGATCGCGCTGGTGCCGCCGACGACTTTCCCACGGGGGGCCGGGAGCATTTCGGTTTGGTCACTCGAGCCTTGGGCCACCCATGACCAGTTGTGCGGGGCTCCTTGGGCTGAGGCGTCGGGCTTGTAGCCGTATTTAAGGTCATCAGGATAGTGCTGGTATTCCGGATAGTCTGGACCGGCTTCCAGAAGAAGCACGGAACGGCCGGCGTCCTCGGCCAGGCGAGACGCCACCACGCAGCCGGCAGAACCCGCCCCAATAACTATTACGTCGTACTTCATGTTTATCCTCCTAACCACTGAACTAGAGGGCAAGTCTACCAGACTCCATCGCTAGCCCCGCTCCCCGTGAAGGGAATGGTTGGCGCCGAGGCCGCCCGGCCTGAATTATGACCTCAAGCGTTAGCCTCGCTAGGGCCAATCTTTATTCAGACAAAAAGGAGATTAGCTTTCGGTTCACTTCGTCTAGGGCTTCCCATTGCAGAAAGTGGCCGTAGTTGCCCATGTCTTTCCCTCGGACCTCGGGAAACACCAATCGCCAAGCATCATCAGATTGTTGCCAGCACACCCCGGGCCGCTGACCTGCGGAATAGGGCCGGCGAGCGTTCAAGGGAAACCTAAGGCTGGCTAAAACAATCGATGGTTGCTGGATCTATCGTCCCGACGTTGACATGGTTCGATTCTCCTGCTAGTTTGCCACCGGGTTAGGAAAGCGGGTCGTGACTCCAATCTTGGAGGGTTGTATGGGCCGCCAAGTGAAATTCGGCGTCCGAATTCACCAGCACGATTACACCTTCGACGATTTGAAGCGGGTGTCATCCACATTGGCACAGTATATTGGCCGCCGTCGGGCCACTATCTCCAAGAACACTGGGTCAATCACCTGCGCCAGGCGCGCTTTTGGAGGTTTCACAGGCCGCAAAAAAATGATTTCGATGTAGGAACCCACTGGCGCTTCGTGTCAGCGGTGCAGCTCGGTACGTACGGCTGCAAGGAAGAAGCTATCGGATGCAACACCAGAGAGAACTGCGAAACCTAGATCTGGAGACGGCATTGACCCGACCCAAACCGTAAGGTAGGCTTTGGATGCCTATCACAAGGGGGCGGTTGTAACCTGTCTCCCTCGCCTCTTTTCCCTGACCTGTGCATCCCTCGTCCACGAGGTAGGGCCAGCGATATTAGGGCCTGCGGATTGGAGCAGTAGGATGCTTCGACCGGCCTATCCATCCTTGGGAGTTTCATCTTATTCTGAAAATCAAAGCCTTTGCGCTATTCTTGACGCTCCTTGTCGCCGCCGGCGGGATGCTCGCAGGCTGCAACCCCGAAACCCCGCCCCAGAACGCAAATCCCGTTCCTGGCAAGGGCCCACCCCAGGACATGCACCGACAGGCCGAAGAGGTTGAGCGCCTTATGTTGGACCACCGCCGGCAGGTGGAGCGTGAGCGAATGGAACTCGACCGGATGCGAAATGAAATGCGGGGTCAGGTCAATCAGGAGCGGGAGCAGGTTGAGCGGACTCGCCGCACTCTGGAAGAAAGGCAGCAAGAACTGAAGGCTAGAGGGTCAGTCCAGGCGACGAAAGAGGCCGACCTTCGGGCCAGCAATATTGCTGAACTCGAGGCGAAGATTACCGATCTTGAGGTTCGGGTAGCTGAACTAGAGGTCCTATTGGCCGACCTGGAGAAGCGGGCGACAGACTTGTCGTCAAAGTAATCGGAGTAGGGTCTGGCCTCAGTCCAGCACGACAAATATCACTACCAGGACCACAACAACCACAACTGCCACAACTGCCAAGCCGCAGCCAATCATGGTGATCATGCTCTTGGCCCACATGCGGAAGGGCATGGTGATCAGATTGATGGGTAGGAACAGCAGGCTCTGGATTAACTTAAATATACCCACGCGATTTTCCTCCTGCCCAAGTATGGGCTCGCCCATGCGGGGCGTGTAGTAGCGGTGCTCAAGCTAGGCGCGCTGTTATGAAACCATTGGAATGGTCCCTATCCTTCAGGCCCCCCGGATGATGCGGGCGCGCTCAATAGACGTTGGATAGCGCGATGATTGCCCGGTGGGCTTCTAGATCGGCACCCTCTTTGTTGGTGGAAGGGATGGTATCCGTGTTGGACAGCAGCACGTAGTTCAAAACTACCTCTGCGGCCTGCTCCGGGCTGAACTGTTCTAAGGTAGGATATTCGCTCAATTTATAGTTGTAGCGGGAGAAGTCGTCCCACGGGGACAACTTGCAGTAATCTACGAAACGCGCTTCAGTTTCCGGCTGGATCACGAATTGCATCACGTGGGTCATCTCGTGGGCAAGCAGGGCCCGTGAATTCCACTTGGCCCGGTCCGATTTGTCGATTTGCGACTCATCTACATCGAACTTCTTTAATGTCTCCGGAGAATAGAAAATCTGGGCCACGCTGCCGCTTCGGTGCTGAAAGAAAATATGTCTGCCAAGTGTAATGGCGGCGAAGGGGAAATGCTTCTCACTGGAATCGGGTAGATTGTATTCCTCCAGAAGGGCGTTGAGGTCGGGTATAACGTGGGTGCCGATTTCAGCCTCGGTCAATTGATCACCGAAAAGTTCTTTCATAGTCGCGCGCATCTCGGCGTCCAATTGAAAATCCTTCTGGTCAACGGAAAAGGAGTGGGCCACCAGTTGCAGACCTGTCTGGAACACCTTGGCGCAACCCTCAAGTTGGGCCTGCATGACCCGGTCCGTGGCTTTTTGGACCGCAGGTACGCCCTTGGCAACCTCTTTCAGTTTCTCTACAGACTTGTCCTTAAGGGCTTTCTTGACCGCCTCTTCGTTCGTCGGAATATCCTTTGGAAGCCCTCCGCTGCAGCCGAGGCCCGTTGCCAAAGAGAGCAGGAGAAGGAACAAGACAAAGGCCTTGGAGCGACTGACCCAGCCAGGCCTTGAAAAGGTCTTCATTGAATTCATTCTACACCCAAGATCGTCCTTCACGGGAAAAGACTGATTTAAAGTCAGGCGGGCAAGTTCTAGGATGCCTGAGCCGTTCTAGGTGCTTGGCATCATTTCCCTCAGGGCTAAGGCGACAGGACTCGGGTCGTTGATTTCTTCAATTCGTATCACCTGCTGTTGTCCGATCCCCGTGGCAACCACCACAGTGCCACGTCCTGTGAGAATTTCGAAAAAGCTGCGGGTTTCGGATATGGAGACGATCCTGGCCACAGGAATCTCCTTGGTGCTTAGCCACAAGAACTTATACATGTGCATGACCCGGCGGTCGGTGATCGTGTAGGTTATATGCAGGTTACGGAGGTACTTCATCACCCCTTTAAGAAAAAAGTACATGCCTATTACGAAGGGCACAAAGGGGAATACATAGGGCTGCTGGGTGAACTGGAGGAGATACCCAGCTGCCACGATGAATGGGATGCTCCATATCATCCGGGCATAGGCGGGCTTCATGGTGGGGTGACGCAGGATTATCAGCCGTTCATCACTCACCATCGTTGGCGTTGGAGCAACTCCGGCCAAACCCATGTAAAAGCCAAGGCACAACAGGCCTGCTCCCAGTAATAGGCACACTATGGCCACCAATTCAGGGAAAGCCGGATCCAGAATGCCGTACCCACCGGCCAAAAGAAATGGAAAGGCTATGATGAGGCTGACCAGCAAGCGCGAGCCAAGCCGTAAAATTGAATTCATTCTGCCCCCAAGATCGTCAAAGGATTCTGCTTAACTGTGTTTACTGCGAAGCTAGCCATAACTAATTACTCTTAAATAAGGTCATTCCCGTGGTGAACACTGTGAGCGCAATGCCGATGATGGTCAGCATGGTCGGGTCCATGATGTTGTCGATTCCAGAGGTCGCTTCACCTGCTGCCCTGTTGGAGAACAAACCTCTGCTGGGGCCAGTCTGAGGGCTCTCATCCCCCACCGGTCGAACTCCCGGCTGGCCACGCTCCATCCGCTGCCGGTCCATCTCC
>Ga0208063_1000298_pt1 | contig 16984 bp, 13 predicted proteins | sample DeeseametaMP0203_FD_184219 | JGI IMG/M metagenome (GOLD analysis project Ga0208063, IMG submission 184219) | Marine microbial communities from the Deep Atlantic Ocean - MP0203 (SPAdes) | ecosystem: Environmental > Aquatic > Marine > Oceanic | place: South of Cape Verde, Atlantic Ocean... | reverse complement strand
AGATTCTCTTCAGCTGTCTCTTGAAGCAATGCTGGCCACGGGAGTGACGGCCTGTCTGCCCACAATCATTACTGGATCTGAGACACATTTGCATACATGCTTTTCGGCTTTGGAAAAAGCAAGAAACTCCTCTCGATTAGCAAAAACCATGGTAGCCGGCTATCATCTGGAAGGGCCCTTTCTATCAAAACTTCCCGGATATTCCGGTTGTCACCCGGTTGAGGCTATGTGTGCGGCTGATCCGGAAATGTTTTTGCGTCTGCAACAAGCTGCCGGAGGTAATATCCGGCTGGTGACGTTGGCTCCTGAAGTTGAAGGTGCTATAGCTTTCATTGAAAAATTAGTTCAGGATCGAATCATTGTTTCCTTAGGACACACAGCCGCTGACAATGAAACCATCCAACAAGCTGTAGATGCAGGTGCAAGACTTTCAACACACCTGGGAAACGGCACCTGTCCGGAGCTGCACAAAAACAATAATCCGATCATAGCACAATTGAGTGAGGACAGACTAAGCGCTAGTTTTATCGCGGACGGCTATCATCTTTCTCCGGATGTGTTGAAAGCCTATCTAAGAGCAAAATGTACTGAGCGGGTGATTCTGGTAACAGACGCTACAGCCGGAGCAGCGGCGCCTCAAGGACGTTACAAGTTAGGAAATTCTGAATTGCAGCGTGAAACGGAACCCGTCATTTTAGACCCGCAAACATCCCGACCCGTAGGTTCTGCTGTAACGCTGGATCAGTGTGTGCGTAACGTAATTAACTGGTATGAGATGCCTTTGAAAGAAGCCGTAAGCTGGGCAGCCGAAAATCCGCTGCAATTGCTCAACTCAGCAAAAGTTAAAACTCAATTATCAGCACTGGAGCAAACCGTTTGGTGGAAAGAAGAGGAAGAGGAGTGGCAGGTAAAAGCCGCTCGAAGCGGTAAGTTTTTGTTCGAGAATTGATAATCAGCAATTTTGATACTATTTATTAATTTTCTGTTTCGGCCATGTATCTGTCAGACGATATCCAGAAGGCCATGGATCCTCCGGATCACACATTAACTGATGTGTACCTGTTATCCAACCCCGCCCGCGAATTGTCGGAATAATCGCCTTCGTTTCACCAATACTTGTACTTTCCCTGATTGTGCAGTCAAACCTTGAGTCAATAATTGAGGTTGCAGTAAATTGATCTCCCACCTGCATTTCTCCCCTGGAGTGCATTACTGCCATTCTCGCAGAACAACCAGTTCCGCAAGGTGATCTGTCCAACTTCCCTGGATCAATAGCAACCGTGTTTCGGCCGCTAAGAATTCCATCTTTAATTTCAACAGGCAGCGTAAACTGGCAAAAAGAAATTTTGTTCCAATCCTGCTGCACTGGATGTCGAAATTTTATTTGCTCATTGGCTGCAGCAGTTATTTTGGCTCCAGTTTCCGCAAGGTCACGGGCTTCATCCGGAATTATTTCAAACCCCAGTGACTTTGCGTCCACAATCACAAAACTGTCACCCCCGTAAGCGGTGTCCGCAGTAAGAGTTCCCAATCCGGACACCTCCAGTTTTACATCCAGTTTGTCCGCAAACGAAGCTACATTTTTAATTTCAATACTCACAGCCTTACCGTTTTCACATTGTGCTTTGACCTGCAATAATCCTGCTGGAGCTTCGAGATAAAAAGAGGTTTCAGGTTCCTCCATCTGAATCATTCCACTGTCCAGCAAAACTGTGGCAACACAAATTGAATTTGACCCGGACATGGGAGGCGTGTGTTCCGGTTCCATGATAATGAAACCGAAATCCGCTTTTTCACTTTTAGGCGGAACCAATAAATTTACATGTTTGAATACTCCGCCCCGCGGTTCATTCAAAACGAAGCGGCGCAAAGTCTGATCTTGCTCAATCCAGCGGGATTGTTCCCAAATACTGTCTCCCGGTGGTGGATTCACTCCACCCACTATAACATCACCGACTTCTCCCTCAGCATGACAGGAAACGATATGTATTATTTTAGTTGATCTCATTTTGTAGTTTATAGGCGAATGTCTGCAACTGTATTTTGAAAAAATATCTGTTAAGGGTAATCAAATATCGTCGAGAGGTTCTGTTTGACTTGTTCCTGATCAGCTTTTGATAAGTGGCCGACCTTCTTTAGAATTAACCTGTTATCCAGTGTGAACAACTTCATTCTCACAATAGAAGGAGCGGTAAGACCGGACTCATTTTTGTGCTTAATTGTAACATCCAGGGGCCAAGGTTCATTTTTTTGACTGGTGATCATTGCCAATACTGAGTGTTCAATGAGTGCTCCAAACTTAGCTTTTTGAGAAAGTACCAGGGCAGGCCGTCGTTTTTTTCGAGAAGAGTCTGTGAAGGGAAAGGGGACAACAACAACGTCAAGCGGTTCATAAATCATTATATGCTTCCTCATCATTTGGAGATTCCCATTCACTCAAAGTTGGAGACAGGGCTGAACTGAATTCAATGTCGAAAGGCCGTGCTTTTCGCAAGCGGATTTCATCATGTTCAATTTCAAAAGCAATGACATCTCCTGCATGGAGATTTAATTTTTTCCTGACTGTTGCAGGGACTGTTGCCTGATATTTTTGAGTCAATTTGCTGGTCGATATTTGCATTGCTATTCTCCTTAATTGAGTTAGTAATACGGTAATACTATACTAACCAGTAATACCATTCAAGTCAAAATGGCAAAGACTATTAATACCGGCCTTAATATTTTTCAAAGTTTTGCCGCCAATTCTGCACCATCGCTGATTGCGGTTTTTGCGTCAAGTCCAAGCGTAGCTTTGGCTCCGCCGATTACGTGTACCTCGAATCCAGCTTTGCTTAAAGAAGTTTCCAATTCCCGTCTTGGTTCCTGTCCTGCGGCAACAATCACATTGTCCACTTCAAACACAATATCTTTTGGTTCTTCACCTTTTTTCAAAGCAACTCGCACATGCAGTCCGGAATCGTCGATTTTAAGATAAGTTACACCCGGAAGGAGTTGTACACCGTGTGATTTTAAAGTTTGGATATGTGCCCAGCCTGTAGTTTTTCCAAGCCGTTTGCCTATTTTGTCTGCAGAACGCTGTAAAACCGTAACTTCACGTTTTTTAGGTTTCCGTAGAGCCAAGGCTTTTTCCGAATCAAGAATCCCGTAGCCCTGTAAATACTCCGGAACTTCTCCGGAAAAAGGTGTTTGTGCAGTCAAAAAATGCGCGACATCGATACCGATTCCTCCTGCTCCGATTACAGCAACTTTTTGTCCAACTACTCGTTCCTTGTCTAAAACATCCAGATAACTCAGAACTTTAGGATGATCGATTCCATCCAGTTCCAATTCTCGAGGCTTTACTCCGGTTGCCAACACAACAAGATTAAATGTTCCTGAATTAAGAGTTTCGGCATCAACAGTCTGCCCCAGCTTTAATTCCACTCCATACTTTTCCAGCATTACTCGATAGAAGCGGAGTGTTTCAAAAAATTCCTGTTTCCCGGGAATTTTCACTGCTAAGTTGATTTGACCGCCAAGTTCAGGTCGCCGGTCAAACAAAGTGACCCGGTGTCCACGCATGGCAGAAATGTAGGCAGCCGTCATTCCGGCTGGACCTGCTCCAATCACTGCAATAGATTTTGGAATGCTTGCAGTTACGTAGTTTAATTCGGTTTCATGTCCTGCACGCGGATTAACTAAACAAGTTGCTGTTTCCATTTTAAAAATATGATCCAGACAAGCCTGGTTGCAGGCAATACAAGTGTTGATTTCTTCCGGACGTCCCTCTGCAGTTTTGTTGACAAAATTTTCATCAGCCAAAAATGGACGGGCCATCGATACCATGTCCGCCAGCCCGTCTCGCAAGAGACTCTCTGCCACATATGGATCGTTTATGCGGTTGGAAGTCACGATCGGAATATTAAGATGAGGACGCAACCGGCCTGTTAGCCAGGCAAATGCTGCACGGGGAACCATCATGGCAATTGTCGGAATCCGTGCTTCATGCCAGCCGATTCCGGTATTGATCAGCGACGCTCCTGCCTCTTCTACACGCTGTCCAAGTTCAACAACTTCCTCAAAACTGCTTCCGTCTTCAACTAAATCAAGACAGGAAAGGCGGAATATAATCAAGAAATCTTCTCCGGATTCTTCCCGAACCCGCTCCACAATCCGGAGTGGAAACCTGATCCGGTTTTCGTAAGAACCCCCCCAATCGTCGCTGCGTTTATTTGTACATTTGGCAATGAATTGGTTGATCAGATAGCCTTCAGAGCCCATTATTTCCACGCCGTCATAACCGGCTTTTTGTGCCAGTTTTGCGCAGCGTGCATAATCTTCGATAGTTTGTAAAATATCATCCGGAGTTAATTCTTTGGGACGGTAAAAATTTATTGGTGCAGTTATTGGGGATGGCGCAACGCAATTTTCCAGGAGCCCGTAACGCCCTGTATGTAAAATCTGCAAAACTATTTTGCCATCGTTTTCATGAACTGCCTTTACGAAAGGTCGATGAAAATCAAGTTGTTCTTCCGAAACTAATTCTGCACCTTCTTCAAAAACACGACCTGCTGCATTTGGCGCAAAGCCCCCGGTTACAATGAGTCCCACGCCTCCCCTGGCCCTTTCTGCATAAAAAGCCGCCAGACGAAATGAACCATCAGGATGTTCTTCAAGTCCGGTATGCATTGAACCCATCATAACTCTGTTTTTCAGGGTAATGCTGCCGACTTTCAGTGGACTAAGCAGGGTTTCAAAAGCCATTTTAGTGGATTGGATTATGCTTATGTGTTTTGGGTTTTATCTACAAACAAATCAAGCTTATAAAGAAGCGCTTAACTTTATACTGTAAACTGAGAAATACTCAAGATGCTTTGAGCATTTCTGCCTGATGGTGAGACAACAAGGGGTCAATCACCTGTTCCAGCTTGCCTAGCAAAATTTCTTCAAGTTTGTATAGAGTGAGATTGATGCGATGATCAGTAAGACGACCCTGAGGGAAATTATAGGTCCGGATACGTTCGCTCCTGTCACCGCTTCCAACCATGCCTCGGCGTTGTTCTGCGGTTGCAGATTGTTGTGCTTCAAGTTCCTTTTCATAGAGCCTTGCCCGCAGGACCTTTAAGGCTTGGTTTTTATTTTTTAACTGGGATTTTTCATTTTGACAAATGACAACCAGTCCGGTTGGAATATGGGTAATCCGAACTGCAGAATCAGTGGTGTTCACGCTCTGTCCACCCGGCCCAGATGATCGATAAACATCAATCCGTAAATCTCCGGGATTGATCTCAATCTCAACATCATCTACGTCCGGCAACACCGCTACAGTTGCAGCAGAAGTGTGGATACGCCCCTGCGTTTCAGTTTTGGGAACTCGCTGTACACGATGTACACCACCCTCAAATTTCAAGCGGCTGAATACATCTTTGCCCTCTATTGAAAAAGTAATTTCCTTGAAACCACCAAGATCATTTTTGCTTTCGTTGAGCAGTTTCAATTTCCATTTACGTGCTTCAACATAATGTGCGTACATTTGAAAAAGGTCCCGGGCAAAGAGAGCTGCTTCATCGCCACCTGTGCCTGCACGAATTTCAATTATGATATTACGTGAATCGTCTGGATCTTTTGGAAGGAGTAAAAGTTGGATTTGCTTTTCCAACTCTTCCAACTGTCGGCCGAGCTCCGGAATTTCCTGGCTGGCCATTTCACGGATTTCCTGATCTTCATTTGCAGCGTCTGCTAATTCGCTGTTATCATCGAGTTCTTGCTGGATTTCAAGATATCGGTGATAACACTCAACAATTTCCTGCAGACCTGAATGTTCCTGACTCAACTTCCGGTAACGCTCCTGATCCTGAGTCACGTCGGGTTGTCCGAGTTCGTGCGTCAGATTTTCGAAGCGTTCATTTATTTCCGCAAGTTTTTCCAGCATCTCGGGTCAGGCCCGGTTGTAACGACGTTTAAACTTTTCAATTCGACCTGCACTATCAACAAAATTTTGTGCTGATCCAGTAAAAAACGGATGACAGTTTGAACAAATTTCTACTGTTGTTTCTCCGCCCTTTGTAGACTGTGTCTCCCAAGTCGCTCCACAGGCACAGCGGAATGAGGTTTCTTTATACTCCGGGTGAATATTTAATTTCATTTTTCGTTTTTCCGATTTAAGTTTTTTAAAGTTTGAGGTTTAAGGGAAAATGTATTTGCTGTCTGCAATTTACTTTTTGTTTTATTTATCCATCATATTGAGAAAGTTCACATTCTCTTTGAATTTTTCCATTTTATCAATGAGAAATTCCAGAGCCTCAACTACATTCAATTGAGAGAGAACTTTACGTAAGACCCAAATACGGTCAAGGTCTGCTTTTTCAACAAGCAGTTCCTCTTTGCGTGTTCCGGATTTGCTGAGATCGATTGCAGGAAAGATCCGTTTTTCAACAGGTTTCCGGTCAAGTACAAGTTCCATATTACCTGTACCTTTGAATTCCTCAAAAATCACTTCGTCCATCCTGCTGCCAGTATCAATCAGCGCGGTTGCAATAATGGTCAAAGATCCGCCTTCTTCAATGTTTCTGGCTGCACCAAAAAATCTTTTAGGTTTAAAAAGTGCGTTGGAATCAACTCCTCCGGAAAGAATTTTTCCGCTTGGAGGAATGACTGTATTGTAGGCCCGTGCCAGCCTCGTTATTGAGTCCAGCAAAATTACAACGTCACGCTGATGTTCAACAAGTCGTTTTGCTTTTTCCAAAACCATTTCAGAAACCTGTACGTGCCGCGTTGCCGGTTCATCAAAAGTTGAGGCAACCACTTCTCCATCTACGGAACGACGCATATCTGTCACTTCCTCAGGTCGTTCGTCAATTAACAAAACAATCAAATCCACTTCAGGATGATTTTCAGTGATACTGTTTGCTATTGACTGCAGAATCATTGTTTTACCGGTTCTTGGCGGAGCAACAATCACTCCGCGCTGGCCTTTCCCAATTGGCGAAACAAGGTCAATGACCCTTGTGGTCAAATCATTATCTTTTCGTTCAAGATTGAGGTGTTCGTTTGGATGGAGAGGAGTGAGGTTGTCAAAAAGAATTTTTTCGAATGCTTTATTTGGGTCACGGAAATTAATTTCTTCGACCTTAAGCAGAGCGTAATAACGTTCGCTCTCTTTTGGCGGCCTGATTTGCCCTGCAACTGTATCGCCTGTCCGTAAATTAAAACGCCTTATCTGTGAAGGTGAAACATAAATATCGTCTGGTCCAGGGAGGTAGTTGTAATCCGGTGCTCTCAGGAATCCGAACCCGTCCGGAAGGGCTTCCAAAACTCCTGCTCCGTAAATTATCCCTTTGCGTTTCGTCTGGGCCTGCAAAAGCGCGAAGAGCAGTTCCTGACCCCTCATGCTGTTTGCATTTTCGATATCATATTCACGTGCAATCTTAATCAGTGAATTGATATCTTTTTTCTTCAACTCAATTAAATTGAGTGTATTTGGCTTGGATGAATTATCTGAATTTTTTTTTGAATTATTGCTGTCGCCATTTTCAGGCCTGCTTTTAGACATGTGAGGTTTAGTCGGAGGTTAATCAATGATAGGATCCCTTAATCTTAGAGACCATTTTCTGATGTGTTTAGTTAAATGGAAGGATGATAAATTTCAACGTATTTGCAACAACTTCAATTACAAAAAGTGGATATAGTGATTAATAAAAACAACGTAGGTAAGGTATTGTCTACTGTGGAACTGCTTGATCTAGAATTGTGCTATTAATAAATAGGGTACTCCAACTTCGCCAATATTCAATACATTGTCAAGTGTTTTTATAAAAAAAATATTTTCTCTGAATCAGTTATTTTTCCAGTGAGATATTAATACTCGTAATATACTGATATTATTAACTGCGGCATTTAATCTCTGCCGAAGGGAGAGATCTGATAAAGTGCCAATATCGTATAAGATCCCTCACAGATGTTCGGGATGACACGATAAAACTCGTGACTGTCGAGTTCTTTTTTAAACCACAAATATTTTGCTGCCTTGCACTATGATGTGCTGTTTTTTTTCTTTTTTGGAAGGTAGAGATCAGTGATTGTTCCTTCAAAAGCCTCTGCCGCAAAGGCCACTGTTTCCGAAAGTGTCGGATGTGGATGAATCGTTGAACTTAGATCCTCTGCATCACATCCCATCTCAATCGCCAGAGCACCTTCTGCAATCAAATCTCCAGCATTTGGCCCGACAATCCCTACTCCAATGACTCTGTTTGTGTCTTCTTCAAAAAGGACTTTAGTCATGCCTTCACTGCGTCCCAAAGATAAACTGCGTCCACTTGCAGCCCAGGGGAAATTTCCTTTTCCGTAAGCAATGCCCTGCTTTTTTGCTTCTTCTTCAGTAATACCTGCCCAGGCAACTTCCGGATCAGTATATGCTACAGACGGAATCGTCCGGGCATCAAAATGCCTTTTCATTCCTGAAATAACTTCTGCAGCAACTTTTGCTTCGTGTGTCGCTTTATGTGCCAGCATCGGCTGGCCTACAATATCACCAATCGCAAAAATATGAGAAACGTTTGTACGCATTTGCGAATCAGTCGCAATAAATCCAACCTCATCAACTGCTACCCCAGCTTTTTCTGCACCAATCCGGAATCCATTTGGGGTACGTCCTACTGAACTGAGAATGCAGTCAAATATCTGAGGCTTGCCCGGTGCATTTTTACCTTCAAAAGAAACTTTCATTCCTTTTTTGAGGGCTTCTACCTTTGTTACCCGTGTTTCAAGCCAGATATTTTCATACTGTTTGGATATTCTTTTTTGAAAAGGACGAACTATATCCCGATCTGCACCGGCCATCAAGACTTCAAGCATTTCAACTATAGTTATTTTTGAACCCAGAGCATGAAAAACAGTAGCCATTTCCAGACCTATAATACCTCCTCCAATTACCAGCAGATGCTCTGGAATTTCAGTAAGCTCCAATGCACCGGTTGAATCTATAATACGTGAATCTTCCGGAAGAAAGGGGAGCTTCACCGGCAGAGAACCTGCTGCAATAATCGCATTTTCAAAATGAATTGTATTTTTATTTGCATCAGCGTCAGTAACGCAAAGATGGTTAGGGTCCATGAACTCACCCATGCCGGTAATGATTTGCACTTTGCGCTGTTTGGCCATGCTCTTCAGACCTCCGGTTAACTGGTTTACAATTCCGTCTTTCCACTCACGCAACTGGTCAATATTAATTTTTGGTTTTCCAAAAGATACTCCGTGTGCACTCATCGATTCAGCTTCGTCAATGACTTTTGCTGCATGTAACAGTGTCTTTGACGGAATACAGCCAACATTCAAACACACACCACCAATACGATTGTAGCGTTCCACCAAAATTACTTCCTGACCTAAATCCGCTGCACGAAAAGCTGCGGTGTATCCTCCAGGTCCGGAACCCAGCACGAGCACATCGCATGTCATATCTGCTTTTCCGGGAAAGGATTTTGCGGTTTTGAGCGTCTTCGATTGAGAATCTGGTTTCGAATTTTGGGATGGCGGGATTTTTTCAGATTTTTGGGTTTTAACTTTTGCGTATTCCTTTGTCTCCAATTTCAAAATCAGGCTGCCCTCAGAAACTTTATCTCCTGCTTTAACTTTTATTTCACGGATTATTCCCGCAACCGGTGAGGGAACATCCATGGTTGCCTTGTCGCTTTCCACAGAAATCAGCGGATCCTCCAGTGCAACCTTATCGTCTACATTGCAAATTACTTCAATAATTTCAACATCTTCAAAATCGCCAATATCCGGAACCTTTACTTCAATGAGACTCATAACGACATTCTCCGCATATCTGACAAAATTTCGCACAAGTCTACCATAAATCGAGCCGCCTGTGCTCCATCAATCACACGGTGATCATAAGTCAAATCCATTGGCAGCATCAGGCGCGGCAAAAATTCTTTACCGTTCCAGACAGGCATCATACGCGAACGCGTGACACCGAGAATTGCAACTTCCGGAGCATTCACCAAAGGTGTAAAAGCTGTTCCGCCAATTCCGCCTAAACTGGAAATGCTGAAACAACCGCCCTGTATGTCGTTGGTTTTTAGTTTTTTTGCTCGAGCTTTTTCACTAACTTCACCCAGTTCTTTGGCCAGTTCCAGCAAACCTTTCTGTTCCACATCCCTTATCACAGGAACCACCAGGCCGTCCGGAGTATCCACTGCCACTCCAATGTGAAGATATTTCTTCAACACCAAATTTTCCTTGTCTGCAGTCAAGGATGAGTTGAAATTTGGATGCTTCCGAATTGCCACAGCACATGCTTTGAGTAAAAAAACAAGAGGAGTTACCTTCACACCCTGCTTTGCCGCTTCGTCTTTGAGCGATTTTCGAAAATATTCGAGTTCAGTTATATCAGCCTCATCATGATGCGTCACGATTGGTAAGTTCAGCCATCCTCGATGCAAATTTACAGCAGCTTTTTTCTGTATTCTGGAAAGCGGTTTAATTTCTACAGGACCAAATTTACTGAAATCTATTTCAGGCATTGCCGGAATTCCTGATCCGGCAGCAGCATTTCCGGAAGCTGTTCCTCCCAAAGCCTGCTTGACAAATTCCTGAACATCTTCTTTTGTGATACGTTCTTTGCGGCCGGAACCATGGACCTGACTCAAGTCAACACCTAATTCGCGGGCAAATTTACGAATCGAAGGACTGGCATGTGCACGCAAAAATGATTTCTGGTTAACCGACATCACTATTGGCGGTGGACGCCGTGCCGGTTCTTTGGAAACAGCTCCAGAGCTTGTTGATTCAGATTTTCTTGTGGAAACAATATCCTTAGTTTCCGGTGCAGTTGCTTCAGAATTTTCTGTTTCAGCAGAAGTTTCCGTAACTGCAGTTTCAAGTTCTTTTACCACTAAAGTAAGGATCAGGTCGTTTTGTGAAACTTTGTCTCCAGCTTTTATTTTTACAGTCTTTACTGTACCGCTAAACGGAGAAGGAACATCCATTGAGGCCTTATCACTTTCCATTGTGAGCAGCGGATCTTCAACAGAAACGGCGTCTCCCGATTTAACCAGAACTTCAATAACTTCTACTGCATCGAATTCACCTATGTCAGGAACAAGTATGTCTTTGATACTACTCATGGCGTTTCTCCTCAGGACATCAATGGATTATTTTTGTTGGGGTCAATTCCGTATTTTTTGATGGCAGCATTTACTGTTTTGAATGAAACACTCCCATCTTCCATAAGAGCATTTAACGATGCCACTGCAATGTAATAACGGTCTACTTCAAAATGCTTTCTCAAGGCTTGACGTGAATCGCTTCTGCCAAATCCATCAGTTCCAAGCACAGAATAAGATCGAGGTACATATGCACGTATCTGGTCGGCAAAAAGTTTGACATAATCTGTTGCCGCAACTACAGGACCGTCTGTGTCTAAGAGACATTTTTCAACATGACTCATTTTTGGTTTTTTATCTGGATGCAGCATGTTCCAGCGTGAAACATCATCGCCGTCACGCTTCAGTTGATTGAAACTGGTACAGCTCCAGATGTCCGCCTCCACCTTAAAATCTGCAGACAGCAAATCTGCCGCAGCAATCGCTTCCCGTAAAATTGATCCGGAACCCAACAATTGTACTCTCGTTTCCCCCTTTTTACCTTTTTGCAGCAAATACATACCTTTCACAATGTTTTTTTCCTGACCTTTACTTAAGCCCGGATGCGAATAATTTTCATTCATTGTGGTTATGTAATAAAAAACATTCTCCTGTTTTTTAAACATGCGTTCCATTCCATTCTGCATAATCACCATCAATTCATGAGAAAAAGTCGGATCATAAGAAACACAGTTGGGCACATTTCCAGCCATGATTTGACTGTGTCCATCTTCATGTTGCAAACCCTCACCATTGAGTGTGGTTCGTCCGGAAGTAGCGCCAATTAAAAATCCCCGTGCCTGCATATCTCCAGCAGCCCAAACTAAATCTCCAATCCGCTGAAATCCAAACATCGAGTAAAAAATATAAAATGGAATCATCTGCATTCCGGAATTGCTGTAGGCCGTCGCAGAAGCAATCCAGGAAGACATGGCGCCGTCTTCAGTAATGCCCTCCTCCAATAATTGACCGCTCTGATTCTCCTTGTAATACATTAATTGATCACGATCGACAGGTTCGTATTTTTGTCCTTCGTGCGCATAAATTCCGATTTGGCGAAACATTCCCTCCATGCCAAATGTTCTTGCTTCATCAGGCACTATGGGAACAACCCGCTGGCCGATGTTTTTATCTTTGCACAATAACGTCATTGCCTGCACAAGTGCCTGAGTTGTGGATATTTCCCGTTCTCCAGTTTCCTGTAATAATCGCTCGAAAATTGTTAATGAGGGAATGTCAAGAGAATCTCCTTTTGTTCTACGGGCGGGCAGGTGGCCACCAAGAGCAGTGCGGCACTGTTTAAGATATTCCAATTCAGGAGCATCATCAGGAGGCCTGTAAAACGACATTTGTTCCACTTCTTTATCAGAAATTGGAACCTGAAAACGATCCCTAAAACTTTTCAGATCGTCCATTTTCATTTTCTTTTGTGAATGAGTGATGTTGATTGCCTCACCAGATCCTCCCATCCCGTAACCTTTTACCGTTTTTGCGAGAATTACAGTTGGCTGTCCCGTATGACTTACTGCAGAATGGTATGCTGCGTATATTTTGTGAGGATCATGCCCACCACGGTTCAGTCTCCAAATGTCCTCATCAGACATATTAGAAACCATCTCCAGCAATTCAGGGTATTTACCAAAAAAGTGAGCTCGGGTATATGCTCCACCTTTTGCTTTAAAAGCCTGATATTCTCCGTCAATTGCTTCATCCATGCGTTTACGCAGAAAACCTTCAGTGTCTTTTGCCAGCAAAGGATCCCAGTATGAACCCCAGATAACTTTTATCACATTCCAACCTGCACCACGGAAATCACCTTCAAGTTCCTGTATTATTTTTCCATTTCCACGTACTGGACCATCTAGTCCTTGCAAATTGCAGTTAATAACAAAAATAAGATTGTCCAAATTTTCACGGGAGGCCAGGCCGATTGCTCCCAGAGATTGCGGTTCATCTGTTTCACCGTCCCCCAGGAAAGCCCATACTTTGCGTCCGGTAGTGTCTGCTAAACCGCGGTTGTGAAGGTATTTTAGGAAACGTGCCTGGTAAATTGCCATGATTGGCCCCAGTCCCATGGAAACAGTCGGAAACTGCCAAAAGTCTTTCATCAACCATGGATGAGGATATGAAGGAACACCTTTACCATCGGATTCACGACGGAAATTATCCATTTGCTCTTCCGTCAGCCTGCCCTCCACAAAGGCCCGAGCATATATTCCTGGTGCTGAATGACCCTGAAAAAATACTAAATCACCACCATGATCTTTACCTGCTGCCTGCCAAAAATGGTTAAAACCGACATCATACAGTGTAGCCGAAGAAGCAAAACTGGCGATGTGCCCTCCTAAGTCAGATGAATCCCGATTTGCACGCATGACCATTACCGCTGCATTCCAACGGATAATTGAGCGAATCTTGTGCTCCAGTTCCTGATCTCCTTTAGAACGTACTTCAAGTTCCGGTGGAATTGTATTCAGATACGGTGTATTAGCAGAATAAGGACTGCCTGCTCCAGACAAAACCGCATGGTCTGCTAATTCTCGTAAGAGGAATTGTGCCCTTTCAAAACCGTCTCTTTCAACAACTGCTTCCATAGCCTCTACCCATTCCTGGGTTTCCTGCGGATCTAAATCGTTTACTTTTTTTGGAGTCATTGTTTTACCTCAGTCAATGATGTGTTTGGATCCTACAATTTGATAATACCTTTTATTAGCAAAAAAGCCATATTTGTTTCTTATATTGATTATTAGTGCTTGAAAGAAAAAAATAATATGTTGTAATAACAGTTAATTATTTTTGATTTCAGCAATGAGGATTTTACAAAAAGCTTTCAGCAGTCAGCTAACAGTTCTTTGGCCTGATTTTTCATTCTGTTAGCAGAAAACTTAAAATTGACAACTAAATCTCTGGTTATTCAAAAACTGCTGAAGCCCTGATAAAAACTGGGGTAGATAGATTTTCGTTCAGACACTATTTAAGTTTTCACCACAATTAAATTGACGGGGAAAGTTCCTGGGAAATTTCAAGGGGTTGAACTGACTTAATTTTTTTCGACATCGGTTTTTTTCTTCTCACCGGCTTTTTCACTTTTAAATGGAGCATAAACAATGGTCGGCCTTTTACTCATTTTTATCAATGTTTTAGCAGAGTAGACAATGCCTTTACCTGCAGATACAGTTTTTCCTGCAGATACAGCTTTTTGGGAGCGCTTCAATGTCATTTCCATTGCCTCACGACTTACCTTCTTAGAGTAGATGATATCCGGCTTAACAGGTCCAGTTATGCGCACACGTGTTTTAGTCATCTCCAATACTCCACGACTTGATTCTTCAGAATAAAGAATGCCCGGCTTGACTGGTCCAGTTATGCGTGCTCGTGTTTTAGACATCTGCAGCGCCTTGCGGCTTATTTTATCAGATTCTTCTGGATTTACCTCCGGAGGAGTATATTTACTGACAATATTGACTTTTGTATATCGCGGCTGAAAAGGCTTTTTCACAAACCAGTGGTTATTTTTAACCATCTTAGAAGTAACCAGACCCGTTTCAAACATTTTATTTGCAGACATTTTTGCAATACTTTTTCTGCCTTGCAAAACAGATTTTTTCAAAACATAATACTTAACTTTACGTCCCTTGTTTTTTTGTTCTAGAACACGAGCTTCTCTTTTCCTGGCCTGTAAAACAGTTCCATTTTTTACATATGATTGTATTTTGCGGCCCTGACTTTCTGCCCCTAAATTTTGTTCAAAAAACAGTCCACCTGAAAAACAAAATAGAAAAATAATGGTGATGCCAAGAGACTTCTGCATGAACTTTGAATATGTAAAAGTTTTGTCACGATTTTTTTTTCTTTCTGTTAAATTGGCACGTAATCTGTCTTTCAACATTTTCCTTAGATCTTCTCAAAAATTAGCAGTAAATTCAATCTTATTAACTCGGAAGTTTTCTTTAAAAAAAAATTATGTTAGCCTCAAACGGAATCTGGATGTATAATTGATCCTGAAATTGGAAAGAGATTTCCAGGACATTTCAGATTTGGAATTATAAAGTAAAAAATGCTAAATCAAACATCAGTCACAGAAATTACGTCAGAGGAAATACTGCAACAAATGATTCGGGAGACATTTGAAGTTCCCAAAATCGAAAAACCGGCATCTGACGAAAACTTCCCCGGAGCAGGTTTTTCACAGCAAATCGAAAGGTACTCGGAGTCTAAAGAGAATTTATTAGTTCAGAGACTGGTAAATACACTAACTGCCCAACTTCAAACAATCCTTCCCGGAGCCTTCAGAATTACCTCTGAAACTGAACAATGCCTGTCTTATGCCAACTTGAGCAGTTGGTCTCCCGGACGGTCTTATTTTTCTCTGTTTGAGATGAAACATTCCAACTCAGTGTGGATTTTGCATTTTAGCCGCACCGTCGGTGAGGGACTGGCTTCATTGGTTCATACAAAAAATTCTCGAAATCATGCAAATATTTTTAATGATTTACGTGAAGCAGATTCTATCACTTATCTGGAAATTGGAGAAATGCTGCGCAAATTTTTTGTCAGTTTGTTAGAACTATGGCCAAAAAGCGACAAATTAAAAGTGGCCAGTTGCCGTCATATCTTACAATTGGGGTTTCTTCGTGATTCTGTTATGGATGAAGAATATATCGTATTGCCGTTTTATCTTGATAATAGAGAATGTTCAGGAAATTTTCATCTGGTATTTCCTCATCGATACCTCTTGCTTTAGTTTCCACAGAGAATCTAAGTAGAAGGATCGAAAAATGACGAATCCGGTTTTAAGTCAACTCAATATTTACCCGCTAAAATCAGCAAGTGGAATTTCTCTGGATAACGCTTTTATGGAGCAAAGAGGATTGGCACATGACCGACGTTGGATGGTAGTGGATGATTCCGGTCAATTTATGACACAAAGAACCTGCCCAAGTATGGCTTTGATATACACAGAACTTGTCGGTCAAACGCTGACTTTGAACGCCCCGCGAATGTCCGAGTTAAGTCTGCCTTTGTTTCCCACAAAAGGCGAATCTCAAGAAGTTGAAATTTGGGGTGACCGTTGTGAGGCCTGGACTGCCAATTCCCAATCCGGATTGTGGATCAGTGAGTATTTGCGCAAAAGCTGTAAAATTGTTTTTATGCCTGATCACAGCAATCGTCCGGTGGATCCGGACTATGCGCCTGCACAAAATCAGGTTTCGTTTTCAGATGGTTTCCCTTTGCTGCTGATTTCTGAATCATCCTTAAGTGACCTTAACAACCGTCTTCCGGAATCCTTAGCAATGAAACGTTTTCGTCCAAATATGGTTGTGAAAAACACGGAGCCTTATGCAGAAGATAACTGGAAAAAAATCAGAATTGGAGAATGTGAATTTCAAATAGTAAAATCATGTTCACGTTGTATACTCACTACTGTTGATCCGGAAACTGGAAAATTTTCCGGAAAAGAACCACTGCGTACACTGGCTGGCTATCGAAAACAAAACGGCAACGTACAGTTTGGTCAGAATCTGATTGCAACAATTAATGGAAAGCTGTCGGTCGGAATGCCTGTAGAGATTGTCACACAAAGTTGAACAATAGCCTGATCATCAAATCTGTGAAATTAATTCGGATTAATTTGCATCTGAAGAACTTTTTCATCGAGGGTAACAACTAATAATAAATCAGTAAACTTGTATATTGCTTACATTTATCATAGAATTACCGTTGATAAAAAAAGAAGTTTGTGTTGTTGAATCTTAGCTTGTAAACTGTGGAGACAAAAGAAATAAACCGAGCTTGCTTAAAGTAAATAAAAGAATCAGCTTAAAAGGGTGTTGTCTGTTTATAGTTGTTGTGTT
>Ga0208063_1000296_pt1 | contig 17012 bp, 23 predicted proteins | sample DeeseametaMP0203_FD_184219 | JGI IMG/M metagenome (GOLD analysis project Ga0208063, IMG submission 184219) | Marine microbial communities from the Deep Atlantic Ocean - MP0203 (SPAdes) | ecosystem: Environmental > Aquatic > Marine > Oceanic | place: South of Cape Verde, Atlantic Ocean... | reverse complement strand
GGTCAGAACCGGCATCACTGTCCCCGAATTCGGGGTAAGTTAATGGCATGAGCCGTATACGTGGTCCGTATGTACGGTTCTGTGAGAGGGATGAGGCGGTAACGCCTCACCCTACTCGCTGTGTGTGGAAATCCGCACAGCTTACGCTTACGTCAACGTTCAAGCGTTACGTTTTAAAAGTGCGTAACGCTAAAAAACAGATAGTGTAACGCGCAACGTATTGTTTTTATTAAAAAATTACATCCGTTACGTTTGTTACGCTGTTTTGCGAGAGATAGTCACATATACATAAACACTGACATTCACCTAGAGATCCAGACCTCTATATATATATCTATTTTCTGTAATTATTGTTATATATGTCACAAGCCTTTGAATCCATTGAATTTTTAGGCGGTACAAGTTTAATTAGGACTGTAACGTTTGTAACGGCTGTAACGGCGCGCTGCTTTCGGCGTAACCCGCCTGGTGAGCCATGCGCTTGCGCCACTTTGCACGCACCAATAGCCTTGTGCTATACTGCGAGCAGTTTCTAATAGGGCTAATCCATGGCCGATCAAATCCGCGTCAACATCAAGCACCGCGTCAACAACGCTGCCATCAAGCGCGAACAGCGCAATGGCCGTGAGGTAATTGTGGTGCCTAGCGCTGTGGCAAAGTTCGACACGGTGTTAAACAACATTTTCTACCCACGCGCTGAGCTAGAGGCTAGCTACCAGCAATTGGAAGGCTTGCCCGCGCCGCTGGGGCATCCGGTGGTGAATAACCAATTTGTTAGCGCACGCACGCCAGAGGCTATCAACGGCTTTTGGGCGGGCGCATGGAATACCAACCCGCGCATCGAGGGCGACCGCGTATTTGCCGATAAGGTTATCGACGTTGAGTTTGCCCAGAACAGCGAGAACGGGCGCAAGCTGCTGGCAGCGATTAACGAAGGCAAGCCAATCAGCACCAGCACTGGCTTGCTAATGCAGCGCGAACCAGCCCCCGAAGGCGCTGATTATGAGTGGGTAGGCAATAGCTTTGCATTTGATCACGATGCCATCCTCATCTCTGAGACACCCGCCATTGGCACCGCTGACGGCGTTGGCATGATGGTCAACAGCGCAGGCGAGCAAGTCGAAGTGGTCAATAGCGAACTGGTGCTAAACGAAGAGCTGCCGGGCAGCATGGAAGATATGCGCAAGGCGCTGCAACAAGCTGCTGAAGACAAATACGGCGATGGCTTCATTGATGACTTCAACGCTGATTCGATCATCTTTTTTCAAATGGATGGCGATAAGACGTACAAAATCGGCTACGGCGTAATGGACGGACAAATCCAGATCAGCGACCAGCGCCAAGAGGTGCAGCGTAAAACCACCTGGGAAGCCGTCACCAACACCATCCGAAACACGCTTTCTAAAATGTTCGGCAATACGCCGGGAAAACCACACGAGGCCGCTGGCCTGCACACCAACTCTCAAACGTCAACAGAGGAAAACCAAATGACGACTGAAGAGCTACAGGCCATGCTCGACAAGCAGGCCGAAACACTGCAAGCGAATCAGGCGCAAGCCATTGCCGACGCAGTTAAACCCCTGCAAGACAAGCTCGACGCGATTAACGCCGAAGCCGAAGCCACCGCAAAAGCTGAGAAAGAAACGCTTGAAGCGACCGTGGTAGAAGCCAAGTTGGCGACTGAAGATGAAGCCAAGGCGCTTGACGTTAACGCGCTGCGCATCATGGCGCGTAACTGCAAGGCACCGAAGGGCGCGGATCATCCGCTGAATGGTGGGCGGTTAAACACCAATAGTGACCAAAACCCGCTGGATATGTACGCCGCTCCGAAGGGGGACGAATAAATGCCTAACCTGATTTTTGCAGGCCCAACGACTCAGAACGTCCCGCAGGTTAAAGAAAAACTGGCGGGCGCTGCGCTCTTACCGGGCGCTATCATCGTGCTAAATGGTTCCGACGAGTTCATCCCTCACGGCACCGCGGGCGCGCGTGGTCGTTACTACGTGGCGCAAGAAAACTATCTGGTCATGAAAAACGTAGACGACACGTACTCTGAAGGCGATCTTGCCATTGGCATGATTCCGCTTGATGAGCAATTTTTCTACGTTCGCGTAGCGGCTAGCCAGACGATTACCGAAGACGAAGCGCTGGCTTCAAACGGCGCTGGCCTGTTGGTGTCTGCCGTCGCTGGCGATGAAATCTTGTTCTACGCAGAAGAGGCCGTCACCACTGGGGCGGGCGAAACGGCGCTAGTATTGGCGCGTGTGGCTACTGGCGTTGTACCCGGCCCATAAGGAGACGAATAAATGCGCTATTTTGACGAAAAGCTAATCACTAATTCCAAGCTGCACAAGCAGTGGTGGGATGAGCAAAACCTAGAGCGTGAAGCATGGCGTCGTGCCGAGGCGTCCGTTCTCAGCGTTAACGAGGCCGCACTGCTGCCGCGTGACGCTTGGCGCTCGCTGGATGATATTACCCGCCGCGTGATGCGTAACGACGAAGGTCAAGCCTACATGGCCGACCTGATGCCGTTAGCGCGTGCAGTCAACATCGGCAAGCTGGTACACGTAAACCGCGTATCAAGCGACGCTGGCCGCGTTATCCGCACGATGACAGGCCAAGAGCCTGCGTCTCTGGATAAAGTGCAGTACGACTACCGTGGCACGCCCGTACCGATGTTCTTAACGGGCTACAGCCGTAACTGGCGCGAATGGAACACGCTGCAAAGCGAAGGCTTCGACGCGCTGGCAGACGACCAGGAAGCCGCCGTTGCAGGTATCCGCCAGGATATGGCGCAATACGTGCTGAACGGTGATTCCAGCATCGTCACTGAGGGCTACGTGGGCTACGGTATCAAAAACCACCCGCTCACCAATCAGATTGACCTGGGCGCGTCTGGCGTCAACGTTGACTTCACTGGTGCCACCCCTGCTGAATGGGAAGCGTTTATCAGCCAGACGCTTGGCGGCGCGATGGACGACAACTACATCGGCGTTGGCGTTAATATGTACGTCTCGCCAGAGATTGGCCGCAACCTTGACCTAGGTTGGTCTGCCCCCGCCGAGTTCAAGATGGGCAGCCGTCGCGAATGGATTGAGCGCAGCCGTCGCGTTAACAAGGTCGTCGTAACGTATGAGCTAACTGGCAACGAAATGATGTTCTTCGTGCCCGATGCTCAATACATTCGCCCGCTGGTAGGCATGGCAGTCAGCACTATCGCCATTCCGCGCAACATGCCGCGTGCGAACTACAACTTCGACGTGTCCGGAGCGATGGGTATCGAAGTGCGAGGGGACTTCGCGAACCGAAGCGGCGTATTTTACGCTAGCGAGGCCACCTAAGCTTAGGCAATAAAAAATAAGCCCTCTACGTGAGGGCTTTTTTAATGCTATAATATTTAAGTCGTGACGAACGGAGAGTATTATGAAGTCAAAAAGGAAAGATGCTTTAGAGGCTGGCGATATGTTCTATTTTACCGGAAAGCCTTGCTCTAATGGGCATATTAGCAAGCGCTACGCGTCTGGTGCGTGCGTTAAATGCGCAGTTTATTCCGGGAAAAAATGGAAAAAGCAAAATCCAGAAAAGGCAAAAGAATCAGCAGCAAAGACACAAGAAAAATACAGAGAAAAAACAAATTTTGTTCGAAGGGAGCTTTACTCAATTTTTCCAGAGGCACATAGAGAAAGGTCAAGGCAGTACAGGGCTAAAAACCCCGAAAAGGTTAAGCAGCAGAGAAAGAAGTCTTACATAAAAAATAAGCAGAAAAGGAGGGAGGAGTCAAGGTTTTTCACAAGCAATAACCGCTCGTTGGTAAATGAAAAGAGGAGAGAAAAATATCCTAGAAACAAGCCAAAAATATCAGCGATTTGGCACAAAAGACGTGCTGCAAAGCTAGAAAGAACTTTGAAAAATTATGGAGAACTTGACCAATTTTGTTTAGAGGAGGCTTACCAGCAGTGCAAAGATATGGAGCAAGCATTTGGCATCCCTTGGGATATAGACCACATGATACCTCTGCAAGCATGCGAAGCATCTGGTCTACATTCATACACCAATATTCAGGTGATACCAAGGTCGCTTAATGCCTCAAAATGCAACCGCATGATTTACACCGAACCGCTAGATTGGCTATCAGATGCAACATAGGCCCCAGCCCGCCACAGCGCGGGCTTTTTTGTGCTAAAATCAGGGAAACATCTTAGGAGCCATTTATGCTTATCGAAATTACCCGCCGTGGCGTCTATCGCAGCGCTGGCGAAATGCTGCCCATTGGCACGCAGGTTGAAGTGCCGGACGATTTTACCGGATGGGCGAACAAATACCGTGTCGTGTCTAGTAGCGCTGGTAAGACGTTAGAAGTAGCCACGCCAAAACGCCCGCGCAAGAAACGCGAGCCAAAGCAAGAGCAAGAGCAAGGGCAAGAGCCGGAACAGCCTAGCTTAGACACTGAGGCCGAGTCTGATGATAACGACTGAGGAAGCCACCGCCTACCTACGCGAGCTGGGCATCACGATGCCCGCGCCGTTGTTGGCGCTGGTGGTCACTAAATCGCAGGGCATTCAAGACTGCCTCGACGCCAACAACGTTGACGCCACCGACCAAGCGCTAATTTATTACTATCTAGTGGGCCTGCTGGCTATCTCCGGTGGTGGTCGTCGTGTTAAATCCCAGGCCGCGCCGTCTGGTGCCAGCCAGTCGTTCGAGTACAGCGACCTAGGCGACTTATATGACCAGCTTTACGCCTCGCTGCAAGTGGTTGACACCTACGGTTGTGCTGCACCGCTGACGCCTGCTAAGCCGGGTGGAAGCACTGGTTTTATGGTGGTTAAGGGAACGAGGTGTTGATATGGCTATATGCTCGCTATCCGTAAGCGTGAAGGTGACGCCCCGCTGGTATTTCTGGCCTTGTTTGTGCGCCGCCAAGCTAGCAGTAATGCTAGGGATGGATTGCCGCAAAGCCGCTGCATGGTTGGCTGATAACTGCATGACGATTGAAAGTGCCCCCGTGGAGACGCAAAAGATAGACACCACGGCCTAACGCTGCCATAATCTACCTACTCCTTGTTGTGTTGTGTGTTGCTCCTCCTCTTGACCGCCACTTTGGCGGTCTTTTTTTTGGGTGCTATACTGGTGTTAGATACGGCAGACCGCCATAAGGAGGTTGATCCTATCTGATAATGGGTTGCGCGTCGTGAGACGGTGAGCGCAACACTAGACGCCCCGGCACCTACCGGGGCGTTGCCGTTTATAGGGGGTTGCTATCGTGTGGCGTTAGTCGATAGAAAAATACCATTAGCGGGCAGGTGGTGAGGTGGGCTATTGTTTGGTGACACCAAAAAAGGAGAGTGAAAATGTTTGAAGAAATTGAGAAAAAAGCGCGTCAAATGATCACGGATGGACACGATGAGTATGCATTTACCATGTGGGTCGACGGCCATTACGTTACTGTGGTGGTAAATGTGGCTGGGCCTGACACTCAGCAGGCTGACGAATGACCCACGCCCAGCACCATCACGACGAAGCCCGCGCCCGCGCATTGCTGATAGCACTCAAGCAGCGCAGCACATGGCCTGCCTTGAGCGAGCGCACGGGTATCGACAAAACACGGCTGATTGACATTGCCACAGGCGATACGGCAGCCACCTTCGCGGAACAGACGCTGTTTCGTGTTATTTGGAATGAGGAGAATGAGGCATGATTTATGCAGTGAATAGGCTAACTAAAGAACATCGGGTGGTTGAAGAGCGGTATTCGGGTGGAATGCGACTTCCGTGCCGCAATCCAAACCTTGGTAAAGGGTGGGATTACATCCAAGCCGACGCCGATGGGTGGATTGAGTGGAGTGGTGGGGAGTGCCCATTGCCAGATGATTGCTCATATAAAACAAAACACAAGAGCGGTTCGTTTTTTAACGGAAGCATGCCGCAAACATTTGGGGCCCACTGGCGAGGACTATCTGATCCGGTAGTGGCCTACCGCCCCATCATCAACCAGCCCGCCAGCGAGGAGCCGAAGGGGTGGGACGGCGTTGGATTGCCGCCTGTTGGCGAAAAGATTTTAGTACGGAAAAACGACAACGACTGGCGGGCTGTTGAAGTGGTCGCGCATGACGACGGAGGTGTTGTTTACCGCGACCCAGCAACAACGGATCACGGTTACAAGTGGGCTATTGCCGGTGGTATTCGCCCACTACCCTCACCTCGCGAGCAGTGGTTAGCAGCAGCAGAGCATGTAATCGAAAGCGCAACATGTGAACCAGCGCAAAGCAGCCATCTGGCTATCATCCACGACGCCCTAGCCAGCGGCGAGCTACCGACACCTGAGAAAACACAATGACCCACAACATCGTAACGCACAAATCAAAAACAGTTGCCGTTTTGCTATGCCTAAGCCTGGGTAGCATTGGCGCGCACCGCTGGTATCTTGGCCATCCGTGGCTTGCCTGCGGGTGGATTCTGATTACCTTTGCTTGCTTGGCATCCGGCGCGATGTTGGTGATTGCCGCGCTGTTATGCATTGAAGCGTTGGTGTTGCTGTTTCTGAGCAAGGCGTATTATCGGCGGTTTAAGTGGGTGGAGGTGGTGGCATGAGCGAGTGGCAGCCAATAGAAACAGCGCCAAAAGACGGCACGATGGTAGATTTGTGGGTAGTTTCCGTTCCTGTCTATAATTCGTATTTTGGTAAGTATTTTGAAGATGGCGAAGATCAAAGGCTTACAGATTGCGTGTTTGAAGATGGCGTATGGAAATTCTGGACAGAATCAGGAGACCATGAGTACGACCCGCATCATGAAGAGATAGGGCGAGAATTTAAACCCACCCACTGGATGCCATTACCCGAGCCGCCTAGCCAATAACACACCCCGCAACGCCATGCTATACTAAGCCCCATAATCTTTTATGGGGCTTTTTCTTGTGTCGAATATATCGAGCTGGTCATATGCCCACGGCCCAGCGACCGTGTGGCCCGCAGGTGGCACCGATGAATGGGGGCAACCTATCGGCGGGACGTCTTACCTGATTCCCCGCGTTGGCTATGAGGGCGGCGGCGATGTGGCGCGTGACGACACCAACACCGAGTTCACGCCCAACCAAACCTTCCGCTTCGAGGCCGCGCTAGATTCGCCGTTGGTGCCAGAGCGAGAGTGGTATATCCAGCTTGGCGACCACACCGCCCTAACCACCGCGCCGCCCACTGCTGAACGTATCCGCGCTATCCGATTTTGGCCGATTGACGAGCTAGAACCGGGCGGCTTGCCTGATTTTGAGGTGATGACGTGAGTACGTTTGACGACATTAACCAGCGGTTTCAAGAGGCATTGCGCGGTATTGGTGTGCGAGATACTGAACGGGCGGTGACAAAGATTCTGTTTTCAGTCAGCACTCAGTCAGCCGCGTTAACCCCACGGGATACATCGTTTCTGATTAACAGCCAATTCCGGCGCATTGAGAAAACGCCTAGCGGGTGGAAAGGCGAAACGGGGTACGGCGCACGCTATGCCGCAGCTGTGCATGAAGCATCGGGCAAGTTAACCGGGCAGCCAAGGCCGAAAAACCGGGGCACGTATTGGGCACCCGGTGGTGAGCCTAAGTTTCTCGAAAAAGGCATCGAAGCGACTATCCCGCTACTGCCCCAAATCCTGCGCGAGGAGTATAGCGAGTGACCACACGCACGATATTGACAGACCTGCGCGCCTACATTGACGACCTAGTGCCTGGCTATGCCGTCAAATACTTTCGCTGGACAGATGCAGACGAAACAAGCGAAGGCCCGTTTGTAATGATGCGCTTTCCAGGTAGCGGTAACAGCGACCCACTACTACAGCGCATTGACGTACTGCTAACCCTGGTGCAACAGCCAACGGGCGCGGTATCCGGCCATGACGCTATGGCAGCGATTGCGCGGCGTATTCGTGGGGGCGGCGGGCAAGGCAGCGTGCTGCGCTTTGAGGTGTTGTCGGAACCTGCTGGGCCAATGTATCTTGAAAACGGTCGCCCGGTGTGGGTGATGGATGTGAGATGTTATACGGAGGGTAACTAATGAGTGACATAATCGACGGCCAAAGCGCCACGCTAACGTTCGGCGGCGAGCTGGTAGGCAACGTCTACCAGTACCAGTTTTTTAACGGATCGCCATCCGTAATTCGACATCAATCGTTATCCGCTCCTGCGCGTGAATACCTACCCGCACAGCCTGACTACGGCACCGCCACGCTACAGCTATACCGCAACCATGCCGACCCAGGTCAGCAGAGAATGGCGCAATCTCAGGCCACACGAAAAGTTGAGCCTTGCGTGCTAACGCTAGAGGATGGCGTTACGCTATCGTTCGATGCCTTCTGCGAAGCTATACCGCTCATTGGCGGCAAACAAACAGGCCAGACGATTAACCGAAGCACTGCGCGCATTCGTATTACTGGCATAATCACCACCGCATAGTCAAATTGTAATTCCCTATCGGCAATCGACATGGTAATTGTTTTAACCTATAATAGTAGGCGGATATATCCAACCAAATTGAGGTAAAGCAATGGCTACACTGACTCCACAGCGGGCGGATTTTGACGGATTAACGCCTGTCTTTTCCGCTGCTAGCGCTGGCGGTGACGAGTTCCCATGGGCACAACAGACCGTTCTCTACGTAAAGAACGGAGACGCCAGCCCGCACACCGTCACTATCGCATCACAATACACTGCCCGACCCGGACTGACACCAACTGACGTGACGGTAACAATCGCCGCAGGCGGTGAGGCCATCATTGGCGGCCTAACCCGAGACGGTTTCCGCGACGCAAACGGAAACGTACAAATCACTTATGACGGCGTGACTTCTGTCACTGTCGCAGCCATTACCGTTTAAGGGAGATTCACAATGGCCTATTACACAGCAGCAGGTACGGTATTTAGTGTTGCATCGGGCGCGCCGGTTACGTTTGACGCGGCAGGCTTTGAGGCGCTGGCTTACACCACCGTTGGCGAAGTGACCAGCGTTCCTTCTCACGGCGCTGAGTATGCCCTGGTAACGCATAACCCGCTAGCCGACCGCGTAACGCGCAAGCTCAAGGGTTCCGTTAACTACGGCTCATTGACTATCCCCATGGCACTGGACACTGCCGACGCTGGTCAAGACATCATGCGCGACCATGCCGATGGCACCAAAATAGACGAAGTGGTGAGTGCTAAGGTCGAATACCCAGACGGCGGCGTTGAGTATTTCACCGCTCTGGTGATGTCCTTCACCACCGCTGGCGATGGCGTGGATTCTATTCTGTCGGCAGAAGCGATGGTTGAGATTGATTCCAAAGTGGTGTCGGTAGACGCCGTTTAACGCGCATAGCTTCGGCTAAGCCGTCCGGGTGGCCCCGCCAGCGCCCGGACGTTAAACCAAAGACTGGCGGGGATACTCAACTGGCGGAGCACCTAGCATGACTGATTTAACGAACGTATTTGACTTAGAAACTGGTGCCGATAAAGGCGCATTCCTGCACCTTGAGCATCCGGTTACTGGCGAAAAGCTCTACACCGAAGACGGCAAAGCCATTGGCATTGACGCGGTAGGCGTAGACAGTGCGCAATATCGCCGCAAAGTGTCGCAAATGGCCAATTCTCGAATGGGAAAACGGCAGAAAAACCCCACGCTGGAAAAAGCAGAACAGGAAGGTGCTGAGCTGTTAGCCGCGTGCGTAGTGCGTTGCCACAACATGCAGTTTGGCGACGATGAAATGACGCCGAAAAACGCAGAGCAATTCCTGCTCAAATATCGCAGCATTCGTGAGCAGCTCGATGAGTTTGTAGGCGACCGCCGTAATTTTTTCAGTGCGTAGAGGATGATTTAGTTCTCTACGCTCGCATGATGGGGTGGCTATCGGCCACCCCAGATAAGCGCAACGAAACGCGGTACAAGGATTACATCAATCGCAACCATGGGGCGCCGCCCATGCCGGAGTTAGAGTTTGGCGAGCATGTTATTGGCTACCTGCAAGAAGTAGGGCCAGCGCTAAACACAGGGCAGGGGATTGTGCCGCTGACGTTTAGCGAGATAGACGCATGGATGCGGATGGTGGGCGTAGCGCTAACAAGCTGGGAAGCGTCAATGCTGAAGCGCCTATCGGATGAATACGTGGCAGAGCATCACGCCGCAAGAAAACCGCAACACCCGCAGCCATGGACGCCAATTCAAGGATTTGATAAAGAGGCTATCGCCAAAGGTATGCGCGGCATATTGGGTAAAATCAGCGCAAAACGCGATAAAAAGTAGGGGGTATCTATGGATTTAGGCACACTTAATTGGTCGGTTGAAGTAGATACCTCTGATTTATCACGCGCTGAACGCGAGATGGATGGTACGCGGGAGGCGGCGAAAGGGGCGCGTCGTGGTGTTGACCAGTTCGGAAACAGCACCACACAGGCAGCGCGCAAAACACGCACCGCTAGCGAGCTTATGCAAAACGACATGCGCTCAACGTCGCGTGCCACCGATGCACTAAAAAACGCCGTCACAGGGCTGGTAGGCGCGCTGGGCGCACGCGAGATTATCCGTTACTCAGACGCCTGGAATAATGCCGCTAACCAGTTGCGGCAGGTAACGACAGGCACACAAGAGCTAACCCGTGCACAGCAATCGCTCGTAAACGTAGCGCGTGATACCCGCTCGAATTTCGAGGCCACGGCGAACCTATACGCTCGGTTGGCACGGTCTACCACTGAGCTAGGGTTGTCACAGCAAAACCTACTCGACCTAACGACCACGATTAACCAATCGTTTGCAGCATCCGGCGCGACTGCCGAGGAAGCCAGTAACGCCATCACTCAGCTATCCCAAGGCTTGGCATCCGGCGCATTGCGTGGCGATGAATTTAACTCAGTGGCAGAGCAAGCACCTGGCATCCTACGCGCCGTCGCTGAATCGCTGAATATGAACATTGGCGAGCTGCGCGAGTTTGCCGCCACGGGCGGCATTACGGCTGAGATTGTCGTGAGCGCGCTACAACAGGCATCCGATACCATCGCTAACGATTTTGGCAAAACCGTTGCCACATTCGGGCAGCAAATGGAAGTGGCGCGGACGAACCTAACCCAGTGGATAGGCACTAGCGATGAAGTGCAAGGCGCGCTGTCAGTGCTGGGCGAGTCAGTTGTATTCCTGTCCAACAACCTGGACGCCATGGTTAAGGTGGGGCAGGTGGCCGCTGCTCTTTATGCGGGGCGTTTTGTTGCGGGCATGGTAGCTGCCACCACCGCGATGAGCGGCGCTGTTACCGTAGCAGGCGTACTCCGTGGCGCAATGATGGCGCTAGGCGGCCCGCTAGGACTGCTTATCGGCGCGGGTGGGCTACTATACGTATTCCGCGATGAGCTAAACCTAACAGGCCACCGCGCCGGATTAACCGAGGATCAAATTGCAGACCTTCGCGACGAAATGGCCGATATGTCGCAAGAGGATCTGAGTCAGTCGCTCTCATCGCTCAACACAGCGCTGGATGCTGCCACTATTAAAGCCGCTACGGCGCGTGAAGAGCTGGCACAGCTACGCAGCGAGAATCGTGGCAGTGGTGTATTAGGATTTGGCGCTGGGCAGGTAGGGGCAGAAGTGCGCGGCATGAACGCCGTAGCGGAGGCCCAAGAGCGCATCGTTGAATTGAATCAGAAAATCAACGTAGCCCGAGAAGAAACTGCGCAGCGAATTGAAGATAACGCCAATGCGTTTGTTGTGTATGCCGACCGATTAGAGCGCACGCGAGAAGCAACAGCGCTAGCCGACGAGGTTACTAAGACGTTAAACGACACGGCGGAAACATCGGCGGAAAATTTTGGCAACCTGTCAGACTCTCTAAACACCCTCCTCAACCGCCTTGATCCCGCCCGCGCTCGCACCCAAGCGTATGCGCAGGGCGTTGGGCTGCTGAATACCGCGCTTGCAACGGGCACGCTTAATTTTGGCGACTATCAGCGGGCGATGGTGGCGTTGCAGGAAGAGTTGTACAACGTCGAAGAAGAGACAGAAACAGCCACCGAAGAAATGAGCCGCGAGTGGGAGCGCTTCGGTAATTCGGTCGATGAAACGTTTAAAGATGCGTTTAAAGGCGCGTTTGATTCGTTTGATTCGTTTGCCGACCAACTCAAGGGCGCGTTTGAAAACCTCATGGCTGAACTAGCCTACGCTGCTGTTAAGAATGAGATCAAGATTCAACTCGGCATGGGCACTAGCGGGCCGATGTCGGGGGGTGTTGGGCAGTTGTTTAGCACCGAATCGGGCGGCGGGGTCGGCACGATAATGAGCGGTGCCGGACAATTATTCGGCAAAGCCAATTCTGCGCTAGGTTTTGGCAGTGCAGCAACAAGCGGCGGACTCTATGCCAATGCACTAACTGGCAGTACAGCAGCAGGCGGACTCTACAGTGGAGCCGCTACGGGAGCGGTGCAAGGTGGCTTGTATGGTAATGCGCTAACCGGAAGCGCCGTTAGCAGCGGTGGTTTTATGTCTGCTATGAGTAGTGCCATGCCCTGGATTTCGGGCGGCATGATGGTTGATAATCTTCTAGGGCTGGGCATTGTTGATGGTATTGTGGGTGCGGTTAGCGACCTGTTTGGCGGCGGAAAAACAGCCCCTAAATTCGAGCTGGCTACCGTCGGTCAAGGCGTTGACCCCACGCGCCCAGGATTATTTGAAAACTACGGGGAGGGCGTGTTCAGCCGTGGCGCGCTGGGTACCGTTGGTTTTGCAGACCCCGGCACGGCGCGACTAGAAGAAACCTTTGGCGGATTTGAGAATGCCACTGCTTTCCTTAATCAAATTACCGCAATGGATAACGCCCTGGCAGGCGTGGCAGACAGCGAGCAAGAACTGAATGCCATGGCCGATGCTGTGCAAGCCGTTCGCCTCAACGCTAACGACGCCGCTGGCATTCAGGATCAGCTAGCAAAACGCACGATTGCCGCCGCTAACGTCATCGACGCAGAGTTCACCGCCGCTCTGGTCAACGCAGGCGCAACCGCTGAAGAAATCACGCAGCGCTTTGTTAATGCTAACGCGGCGATGCAGACGCTAAGCGCCGTGGCCGAGCGGCTAAACTTGCAGTGGAATTCCGGGACAGATGGCGCGCTGCGTTATGCCGATGCCATCGCCAACCAAGTGGGCGGTGTGCAGCAGTTAGCCGCGCTACAAGAGTCCTACTACCAACAGTATTTCACGGATGCCGAGCGCACGGCTAATCTGCAATCGGATCTGACTAGCACGCTTGGGCAATTAGGCATGACGCTGCCGGAAACACGTGAAGGGTTCCGAGCGCTAGTAGAAGCGCAAGACCTCGCAACCGAATCAGGCCAGCGGAATTACGCGGCGTTGCTGCAAGTATCCGGTGCGTTTAGCGAGCTAGCGCCCGTCACGCAAGAAGCGGCGCAATCCGTGACTGATTTTAGCGAAGCTATCCGCACGCGCGAATCGTTAGAGCGCGAATTGTTGCAAGCGCAGGGCGACACATCAGCATTACGCGAGCGTGAACTAGACAGCTTGCGCGAGCTAGCAGGGGCAGAAGAGCAAGGTCTGGTTGCGCTACAGCGTCGGATATGGGCGTTGAAGGATGAAGAGGCCGTATTAGCCAATCTTGAGAGCAATGCAATCTCTGCAATGCGCACTCTTCAAAGCGCTGTACAGCGCGAGCAAGACCGACTGCGCACAGCCTATCAGCGGCAAATGGATGACTATCAGCAGCAAATTAACATCGCGTCTGAGAGCATTAGCCAGCTAGAACAGTTCACCACGCGCCTACGCAGCGCCATTGAGGGCGTGCGTGTTGAGTCGTTCGCGTTAGACCGTAGCCGCCTACAATCAGCGCGTGGCGCTATCGCTAGCGCAGCAGCTAGTGGCGTGACAACGCTAACGCCTGCACTAGAGTCAGCACTGGGCACTGTCGGGCAGGATAGCCAACAGTTTTACGGCAGTTTTGAAGAGTATGTGCGCGACCAGGTTAATACATCGCGCAACATTGGTGAGCTTTACGAAAACGCTGAAAACCAGTTGACGGTAGAGCAGCAAATGCTGTCAACATTGGAAGATCAGCGTGACCTAGCTGAAGTGCAGTTTAATGCGCGCATGGAATGGCTTGACATACAGCTAGAAGCCTACCAGCGGCAAATTGATGCCATTATGGGCGTTGATGAGAGCGTTAAATCAGTTACGAACGCAATCGTTTCGCTTGAAAGTGCCATATTAAAGCTGGCGCAAGCCGCTGGCGAGAGCGCGGCAGACGCTGCAACTCCAGGCGGCGGTGGCGGCGGTCTGTCTTACATCGAGGCCAAAACACAGCAGCTAAACCGAATTGAGCAGGGTGGTCGCAGCAACTGGACGATAGACCAAACTGCGCAAGCTATCGCTGACGCTGGGCTGACGCTAGAGGAGCATTACGAACGCTATGGTCAGTTTGAAAACATCCCAGGCTTCGCCAACGGCGGCGCACACGCAGGCGGATGGCGCATGGTCGGTGAGCGTGGCCCAGAACTGGAATACACTGGCCCGAGCCGCATCATGTCGAACAACGACACGCGCTCGATGCTGGATAACTCACAGGTTAAGGAGTCTGTTGACAGCATGAACCAAAACCTTGATGCCGTGCTGCGTGGTATACTAGAGGCCAGCCAGGAAACCGCGTCTATCATCGATGATTGGGATACGCTAGGCCAGCCTGGCGAAAGGAACGTAACTGCATGAAAATTATCGAACCGCTACAGCCCAACCTGACGACGTTAACCGCGTCGTCGCTGGACGAGTCAACGTTGCCCGTATGGGATTCCGGCACGGCGTACTCAGTAGGCGATGAGGTGCGTATCTTTAGCGATGGCGCGTATCGCACCTATGAGGCATTGATTGCAAGCACGGGCGAAGATCCAACGACCGACCCGGTAGCGCTGGAGGGCGACCCCAGCGCTGGGCAGCCCTACTGGCTAGCCACTGGGAGCACCAACAGATGGGCCATGTTCGATGGCAGCGTGGGCAGCCCTAGCGCCGACACAACGGACATTGTCGTGACGTATACCCCCGGCACGGCGATTAATGCGCTAGCGCTGTTTAACGTGGTGGGCGGGACAGTGAATGTGACTGTTGCTAGTGCGTTGGCAGGCGGCGAAATATATAATCAAACGCAAAAAACATTGGGCGACCGTGGGCCGGGGTATTGGGATTTTTATTTTGGCGGCGTATCTGTTCGCACGCGATTCCAGTTTTTTGGAATACCGTTTTATCCCGACATGATGATTACGGTAACAGTAGCAAAAGCAGGCGGCGCGGAGATGGCTGCCATTGGCGAGTTGGTGTTTGGTAAAGAATTTGTGATTGGCGAAGATGTACTAGGCATGGAGCCGCGCATCAAAGATTATAGCACTAACGAATTTAACGCAACGTTCGGCTATAATGTGCTAGTCGTTCGGCAAACTAGGAGGCGGTTAAGCATCACCACAATGATTGACGAAAACCGAGCTGACACCGTGTTTGATAAAATCCAGTCGCTCGCGTCTCAAAAAGTAGTGTGGATTGCCGACAAATACGCCAGCGGTATTATTTACGGGTTTTATTCGGATTTCATTCCCGCGCACAACACGTATAAAGTGGTGCAGGCACAGTTTAAAATTGAGGGATTAGTATAATGGTACAGCAAATTAGCGCGTTTCCGCCGGTTCCGCTGCTTTCCGACTCGCCAGAAGTGTTTGATTATCGTGCGGTGGCGTTTAATTTATTTCTATCGGATACCTTCCAGCCTGAAATCAATACGTTAGCCGCTGAGGCTGAGGCTGATGCCTCTGCTGCGCAGACGGCGCGCAATGAAGCAGAAGCCCTGTACGGCGATTTAACGGCTGTAGAGGCAGCAAAGGACGCGGCAGCTAACAGTGCTACAGCATCGGCTAACAGTGCTACTGATTCGGCTAATAGTGCTACTGATTCGGCTAATAGTGCTACGGCATCGGCTAACAGTGCTACTGATTCGGCTAATAGTGCTACTGATTCGGCTAATAGTGCTACGGCATCGGCTAATAGTGCTACGGCGTCAGAGCAATCACGGCAAGCCGCCGAAGCCCTGTACGGTGATTTAACGGCCGTAGAGAACGCGAAAGATACAGCCGTAGGCGCTGCTAGTTCAGCTAGTAATGATGCGGATGCGACAGCCGCCGATAGGGTGCAAACAGGGCTAGATAGAACGGCTGCGGCGGCCAGCGAAGCAAGAGCTAATGAATGGGCGGAGTCAGGTGTCGAAGTAGAGCCTGGGCAGTACAGTGCTAAATATTGGGCGGGGCAGGCATCGCAAATAATCACAGACGGCGTGATTGACGATAACGCGACAAATACGGAAAAAACGTGGTCGAGCCAGAAGGTTAATGACCTAGTTGTTAGATGGCTCAGTATTTCGACAAGCTCAGCATTATCCGCAATGGGCAGATATGCTGTTGATTTTACGTCTGGGCCGCTGACACTGACTCTTCCTAGTTCTCCATCGGCTGATGATTTTGTTGAGATTTACGCAAGCGCCGGAGATGCGACTAGCAGCACGATTGCGCGCAACGGGCAGACAATTATGGGATTAGCTGAGGATTTAACGCTTAACTACGCGGCAACGTGGTTGCGCCTAGTTTTTAACGGGACTGATTGGAGGATTGTGGCATGAGCAATTTAAGTGATTTTTTACCGACGCCGGACATTGCTGCGTACCAGGAATTTACTGCGTCCGGCACGTGGGCAAAAGACCCTCTTGCAACGTGGGTTTATGTGGAGGCAATTGGGGGCGGGGGCAGCGGGTATGCTACCTCGGGATCGTCTTACTCGACGGCGGGCGGAGGCGGAGGCGGAGGCTATAACAGTCGATTAATGCGTGCCGATGATATACCTGACTCAGTGACAATAACAGTGGGTGTTGGGGGTAGTGGTTACGAAGCGACAGGCGATAACCAGGGTGGCGGCGGTAATGATGGAGGAGGCTCGTCATTCGGGGGGTGGTTAACTGCGTCAGGAGGAGGTGGCGGCGCATC
>Ga0208063_1000289_pt1 | contig 17140 bp, 17 predicted proteins | sample DeeseametaMP0203_FD_184219 | JGI IMG/M metagenome (GOLD analysis project Ga0208063, IMG submission 184219) | Marine microbial communities from the Deep Atlantic Ocean - MP0203 (SPAdes) | ecosystem: Environmental > Aquatic > Marine > Oceanic | place: South of Cape Verde, Atlantic Ocean... | reverse complement strand
CATATTTTGGCGGTAGACGCTGTTTATCCTAACCAAAAAAACGTTCCAGCAACTCTTATATCCCTTCTTGCACAAGCTGCAGGCACGAATGGCATGAGTGGTGGTCAAGCACTTGACTTAGCAGCTGAAGGGCAAGCATTGGATCAAAGCGAACTGGAACATATTTATCGACTAAAAACTGGAAAACTGCTGCGTGCCTGTGTGCTTTCAGCGGTTTGTGTTGCACCCTCGGTTAGTTTAGAAAAACGTCAATTACTGGAACGCTTCATTGATGCCATTGGCTTGGCCTTCCAAATAAAAGATGACATTTTGGATGTCGAGGGCCATACAAAAACCATAGGTAAACCTGCAGGATCTGATGAGAAAAAAGTCAAGGCAACCTATCCAAGTCTGTTTGGACTGGCAGCATCCAAACAAAGAATTAACGAGTTGCTAACAACGGGACTTGGATTATTAGAGCCATTCGGTAAAGCCGCTGATGGGCTAAGGCACCTAGCCATGATCATCGTACAAAGGGAAATGTGACTGCTGACCTGTCGCGCTTTTCTTGTTTTTTTAGAATTTACTCCCTGATCCCAACTCCTTTTTTGAGAAGGTAAATTGCGGTGCATAACAGCATTATAAAAAACGCTAGAATAACGAGAATACCAGTAAAGATATCGATATCTGACTTACCCAAAACGCTGAATCTCATGGCATTAACCATATAAAGTATTGGATTAAAATAAGACACTTTTTGCCAAAAATCTGGCAGCAATGTAATCGTATAAAAAACACCTCCCAAATAGGTTAATGGTGCCAAAACAAATGAAGGTATGATTGCAATATCATCAAATTTTTTAGCAAAGATAGCATTTAACAATCCTGCTAATGAAAATACCCCAGCAGTCATTACAATCACAAGAATAGCCAGGACAGGATGTTGAATGTTTAACTGGGTGAAGAAAAGGGCAATCAGTGAAACCACAGCAGCAACAAAAATCCCTCGAATGATTCCACCTGCTAAATAACCAATTACAATTGAAATTTCGCTCATGGGAGAAACCAACATTTCTTCGATGTGCCTTTGTATTTTTGCATTAAAGAAACTGCCCACCACATTGCCATAAGAATTGGTAATCACTGACATCATAATTAAGCCTGGAGCAATGTATTCCATGTATTGAAACCCATCCATTTGCCCAATTCTACGGCCTATCAAAGTTCCAAAAATAATGAAATACAAGGACATTGTTATGCCAGGTGGAATGATGGTTTGAACCCATATCCTCAACACGCGTCTGGTCTCCTTTCTGATCAGAGCAACCATGCCGATTATCTGTCTATTCATAATCATTGATTGTGACTCCACTATTGCTATCTGCTCGGGTCAATTCAATAAACAGCTCTTCCAATCGATTGGTCTTGTTTCTCATGCTCAAAACACCAATCCCTAAGGATGCAAGTTTTTCAAACACTGGGTTTAGAGTTTGGGCTTGTTTTACATGGACCTCAATCTCCTTTGGATTGGTGATCTCAATGAAGTAATCTTCAATTTCTGGTACTGCATCTATGGATTGATCCAAATTGAGTACAAACACTTCCAATTTGACTTTAGTCAAAACGTTATACATGGAATCGTTTTCGACAATCTCGCCATCATCAATAATTGCCAGTTGGTTGCAAAGTTGTTCTGCTTCTTCCAGATAATGTGTCGTTAATATTATTGTTGTCCCATTGCGGTTGATCTTCCTCAAAAAATTCCACATTGCCCTTCTTGTTTCTATATCAACCCCTGCTGTTGGTTCATCGAGAAGTAAGAGTCGTGGCTCACTAACCAAAGCCCTTGCAATCATCAACCGTCTTTTCATCCCTCCGGAGAGGCTTCTAGCCATCTCTTTTCTTTTGTCCCACAACTCCATTTGTCTGAGATAATGTTCTGCCCTTTTCAGGCTTTCCTTTCTGGGCACGCCATAAAACCCAGCTTGATTGACGAGGATGTTAAAAATCCCATCAAATAGATTTAAATTGATTTCTTGGGGAACAACCCCTATACAGGATTTGGCAGCACTAAGATTCTTTTCAATATTGTGTTCAAACACCTCAATCCTACCAGAGGTTTTGTTAACCAGAGATGTAACGATGCCTATTACCGTAGTTTTTCCAGCACCATTCGGTCCCAGAAGAGCAAAAAAATCGCCCTCTGCAACATTAAAATTGATGGATTTTAATGCTTCGACCCCATTGGCGTAGGTCTTGGTAAGATTTTGAATAGTTAACGCATTCATGCATCAGCATTTTGCACCTCTGGAAAAATAAAGCAATAATGCGATTTAATTTAGTTTAACCAGGATGGATCAATGGCAAAGATATGGCACCCAAACAACACCGTCAGTTTGGACAGAATTAACAAACTGAATCAAAACACTGTAATAGGATACCTGGATATAAAAATCACACACATCGGCGATGACTTTATCCAAGGTACGATGCCAGTAAACCAAAAAACGATACAACCGCAAGGGTTACTTCATGGAGGGGCTTCTTTAACCTTAGCAGAGTCATTGGCCAGTCTGGGCGCTGCCCTTTACGTTGACATGTCAAAATACAACGTTGTTGGGCATGGTATTAATGCAAATCATTTGCGTTCAGCAACAAAAGGTGTGGTCACTGGCATTGCCAAACCAGTGTATCTGGGCGGCAAAACCCAAGTATGGGAAATAAAAATTTATAAATCGGAAACAGAATTTGTTGATGAAACGCTTTGTTGTGTTTCAAGAATGACGGCCCTTAGAATGGCTCGGAGATAACTATTATCGCTTTAGTCTTTGGATTTTTAATCACCGCATTTCTCTATGCTTCAGTAGGCTTTGGAGGCGGCTCAACCTACAATGCACTGTTAATTCTTGCCGAGACAGACTACCAATTGGTTCCCAAAATTGCTTTGTGTTGCAACTTAATCGTCGTCAGTGGTGGGGTGCTTCGCTACCATAAAAATAAGCTCATACCTTGGAATTTAGCGTTGCCTTTGGTTGTTGTTTCTGTCCCATTTGCCTGGCTGGGTGGCTATACTTCCATCAGTCAATATTGGTTCAGTATTGCTCTTGGTTTATCCCTGTTCTTAGCCGGTATTACTATGCTGCTAAGACCAAGTGAAGTGTTGAAAACTGCGGATTGGGTGAACACGAAATTGGGGTACTTTGGTTTATCTATTGCAAGCGGAGGCTTGGGATTTTTAGCTGGATTGGTCGGTATCGGTGGGGGTATTTTCTTCTCCCCTCTACTGCATTTATTAAAAACTGCACCATCAAAAAATATCGCTGCATTTTCCAGCTTCTTCATCTTGGTCAATTCAATATCAGGACTGATCGGACAGTTTATGAAGCACGACGATATACAAGTCGTGGGTCAATTCTTTGAATACGCATGGCTTTTCGTAGTAGTTCTCATTGGTGGTCAGATTGGAAGCTATTTGGGTATTAAGGTATTTCGGCCAGAGATTGTTCGGCGTTTAACAGCGGTGTTGGTATTATATGTTGGAGTAAGATTAATTCTCATGGCCATCAAAATACTAGGATGACAATGACTGAAAACATGCGTGATTCTATTAACATTAAGATCCAATATTTTGCCGCACTTAGGGAGATAACGGGTTGTGCTTGTGAAACATTGTCGGTGCAAGTTGGCAGCAATCCTAAAACCGTCTATCAACAACTTAACAATCAGTACGATTTGCCAACTCAAAAACGCTTAAAAATTGCAATCAACGATTGTTTTTGCTCTTGGGAAAGCGTATTAACCAGCGACGATACCCTTGTGTTTATTCCACCTGTAACCGGAGGATGACAAACTTTAGCATTACCTCTGAGCCTATTGTCTCAGCTGAGCTAATCATTCAGCTGGAAGACCCTGATTGTGGTGCAGTTGCAACTTTTTCAGGCATTGTAAGACAACACAACAAAGACCGGGAAGTGACTCAACTTCATTATCAAAGTTATAAAACACTTGCGGTGAAAGAAGGCAATAAAATTTTAGGAGAAGCGAAGGAACAATTTAACATTGTTAACGCCCTGTGTGTGCACAGGGTCGGAGATTTGAACATTGGAGAAACAGCCGTTTGGGTTGGCGTGAACGCAAGCCATAGGGATGCCGCTTTCAATGCTTGCCGTTATGTTATTGATGAAATCAAGACTAGGGTTCCCATCTGGAAAAAGGAAATATATGTCGATGGAGATTCCGGTTGGTTGGAAGGTGCGGGCTAAGTCAAGGACTCTGTCGAGCTAAATACTCTCGTTGAGCCAATTCTTTGGTCACCGATAACATCTCTTCCAAAGTTCTTATAGCTGGACCGTTGGCTGCGAATTTTCCATTGATAACCAATGTTGGTGTGGACCTGATCTTGTATTTTTTAGTCAGTCGTTCGGCCCGGTTGAGCTTGCTTTCAACAGTAAAGGATCTAAAACGACTCTCAAACTGGTTTTTACTTACCCCATGTTTCTCAAACAATGCATAAATCTCTTTTTCGTTCATCAAACGTTTTCGATCGAGGTGTATGGCTTTAAAGACTTCTAAGTGTATGACATCCAATTTCCCCAATGATTCCGCTGTGTAATAAATCCTTGCGTGCATTTTATACCCTTCGCTGTAGACAACCGGCATTCTTACGAAATCAATGTAACTTGCTTTGTTTTTCTCGAACACCTCAAGATTACTTTCAAAATTGAAACAGTGGTTACATGAGTAGGCAAACACTTCAAGAACTTCAACCTTATCATTTTCAATTCTCACGTTTTCTGCCAATGGCAGAGTTCGATAATGTTTGTTCTCTTCGTATTTCCATCGGTTTTGGGCATTGCTTGGAGAGATTGCAAAAACCAACGATCCCAAAAGGAACCATAGAACAGGAGTCAGTACTCTAGATTTCATGCTTTTATTTCGAGCCAAGGGCTTGGATGTATTCTGACACTGCCTCTATTTCTTCTGCCGTCAGACGTGTTGCTAATGATTGCATCATGTCGTTGAGCCCCGCTTTTCTTTCAGTATTTGTGTAACCCTTCAATGCATCTTCTGTGTATTCAGCGTGCTGGCCAGCAAGGGAAGGATAACCCGCACCTGGATTGCCCCTGCCTGTTGGACCATGGCATGCAATGCAAGCAGCAACCCCTGTGGATGCATTGCCACCCCTGTATAAAGACTCGCCCTTTTTTGCCAGTCCATAATCGTAGTCTTTCTTCTGCATTGTTTGTGCATTGTAGTACGCGGCAATGTCTTCTATATCTTGTTCCGTTAATGCCATCACTTGCGCTTGCATCACTGCGTCCACTCTGGTCCCATTTTGGTAAGCTCTTAACGTATGGATCGTATATTGTTTGTGCTGACCAGCCAGGCTAGGCCATAATGGGTTCATGCTGTTGCCATCCTGGCCGTGGCAAGCAGAACACACAATCGACTTGCTTTTACCTGCCTCAACATCACCAGCCATCGTGAATGAAATCGGAGCGATCAACAGCATTATCAACGTAACAGAAATGCAAAATTGTCTTGTAAACAGGCTTTTTTCTTTACTCACAAGGTCTCCTTTGTTTTTTGACATTCAACATATACAACAGAATCAGCTATCATCTATTTTTCTATTGTAATTAAACCGGTGCATTTTACACCAATCATACAATACAGGCAGTAATCTTGAACTTTGAAAACATAAAATTTATTAAAAGCGCAAGCCTAGTGTCGCAATTTCCAGAAGATTCTGGGAGTGAAATTGCATTTGTGGGGAGATCCAATGCTGGAAAATCAACTGCATTGAATGCCATTTTCGGACGAAAAAACATTGCCAAAACAAGTAAAACACCAGGCCGAACGCAGTTGATCAATTTCTTTGCTGTTGATGATGATTGCCGAGTTGTTGACCTTCCAGGTTATGGCTTTGCTGCTGTCTCCAAAGAGAAACGAAAGCAATGGGGTGAATTGATTTCTGCTTATTTCAGAACAAGAGATGCGCTGAAGGGAGTTTTTTTAATTGTTGACAGTAGGCGAATTCTCACAGAATTGGATCATCTCTTTATTGATTTTTATCTGCCGTTTGATAAATCACTACATGTAATATTGACCAAGTCAGACAAATTAAAAAAATTGGGACAAATTGAGGCACTGCGAAGCACTCAAACATCTTTAGGAAAAGTTGCCACAATACAGTTGTTTTCTGGAACTAAGAAAGATGGGGTTGCTATCGCAAAGCAAAGACTGTGTGAAATTTTTGAGTACTAAAAAAACAAATTTTTATGGCTTTGTTGTAAATGCAACAGTAAATACAATTTAGTGCGCTTGATCCCAATTCTCGCCAACACCAAGATCAACTTTTAAGGCAACATCCAAATCAGCAGCTTTTCCCATTGCCTCTGTTACCAATTCACTCACAGCACCCACAGAACTGTCTTCAACTTCCAAAACCAGTTCGTCGTGGACCTGCATGATAATTTTGGCATTGATGGATTCTGCAACCAACCGTTGCTGAAGATCAATCATCGCCTTTTTGATAATATCTGCTGCGGTGCCCTGCATAGGGGCATTGATGGCGCTTCTTTCTGCATATTGTCTTCGTTGGTAGTTACGCGAATCAATATCTGGAAGGTAGAGTCGCCTGCCAAAAACTGTCTCCACAAAACCGGATTCCCTTGCCTGATTTCTGATTGCATCCATGTATTCCTTGACCTTTGGATACCTTGCAAAATAGAGTTCAATGTATTCTTGGGCATCCCCTCGTGTGATGCCCAGCTGTCGGGTCAGTCCAAACGCCGACATGCCATAAATCAAGCCAAAATTGATGGCCTTTGCGGAGCGTCTTTGTTCTGCTGAAACCGATTGCAAATCAACAGCAAAAATTTCAGCAGCAGTTGCTTGGTGAATATCCAAACCCGCCTGAAAAGCGTCCAAAAGACCAGGGTCCTGGGAGTTGTGTGCCATGATCCTAAGTTCAATTTGTGAGTAGTCTGCAGCTAAGATTTGAAACCCCTTGGGTGCAATAAAAGCTTGCCTGATGCGTCTGCCTTCGGCAGTTCTGATGGGTATATTTTGTAAATTTGGGTCGGATGAGGATAGTCTGCCTGTAGCTGTGACAGCTTGATGATACGACGTGTGCACCCGGCCAGTGTCCTGATTAACCATCAGCGGTAATTTGTCAGTGTATGTGGTCTTTAGTTTAGCTGTTGTTCGATAATTAAGAATTGTTTGCACAATTGGAAAATCTTCAGCAAGCCTTTGCAAGACACTTTCAGCGGTTGACGGTTGGCCTTTCGGTGTTTTTTTCAAAATAGGCAGAGACAACTTGTCGTAGAGGATTTCCTGCAGTTGCTTGGGTGAATTTAAGTTAAACTCTGCTCCGGCTAAGGAATGAGCTTTGGATTCAAGCTCTTTTAGAGTTATTGCAAATTGATCACTTTGTTTTTGTAACATGGATTCGTCAATCAGCACGCCGTTGCGCTCAATTGTCTGCAAGACCTTAAGCAATGGAGCTTCAATATCAGTGTAGAGCTTAGCAAGAGAATTTATTTCCATAAGTTTAGGGTGCAAGGTTTGGTGTAGCTGAAAACTTACGTCTGCATCTTCAGCCGCGTAGTGGATGGCATCCTCAAGATTGACTTGATTGAATCCAATCTGCTTTGCTCCTTTGCCCGCAACATCTTCATAGCTGGTGGTATCCAAGTTCAAATAGCGTTTTGCTACGGCATTTAGGTTGTGTCGGGTGGCCGTGCTGTTCAGCACATAGGACTCCAGCATGCTATCGAAATCAGTGCCATTCAATTCGATCCCGTGGTTGGCGAAGATATGACTGTCGTATTTAAGGTTGTGGCCAATTTTCTTGGCCTCTTTGTCTTCCAACCACGGTTTCAATTTTTGCAGAACATATTCCCTGTCCAACTGATTGGGGACCCCATCGTACTCGTGCATGAGTGGTATGTAATAAGCTTCGTTTGATACGATGGCTACAGAGATACCTACAATTTCTGCTTGCATATAATTCAGGCTAGTGGTCTCAGTGTCAATGGCAGTAACCTCAGCCCGACTCAGTCTATCCAAGAGTGCTTCAAACTCTTTGTTTGTTAGGATTCCTTGATAAACAGTGTCTCTTCTGATTTTTGTAATTGGTTCTTCAATGCTAAATTGCTTAATCAATGCATGCAGGCCCAGGTTCTTGAACTGAGCAAACAACTCATCATCCTTGGACTCTCTGATCACAAGATCGTCAACCGTACAATCCAGCTCTAGAGAACAATCGATGGTAGCTAGCTGTTGATACAAGTTCAGTCTTGGTATGCTCTTTCGAAGAGCTTCTCCAACTTTTCCTGAAATCTCCTCTGCATGTTCAATAACCCCGGTTAAACTGGAATATTGTTGCAGCCATTTTACCGCCGTCTTCGGACCGACCGTAGGAACTCCAGGAATATTGTCCGAAGCATCCCCCGACAAGGTTAAAAAATCTATGATTTGCTCAGGAGGCAATCCAAATTTCTCAATCACACCAGAACGATCTGTTAACCTATTTTTCATGGTATCCAGCAGGGTTATTTTATCTGAAACAAGTTGTGTAAAGTCTTTATCGCTAGTTGCAATTAGGGTGTTCATACCTCTTTGCTCTGCCTCCTTGGCAAGAGTTCCAATGACGTCATCTGCTTCAACGCCGTTTACCCGAATTAAAGGCAAACCAAGATTTTCAATCGCTGCAAGAAGGGGTTCTATTTGGATGATAAGATCCTCTGGAGTTCTTGCACGGTTGGCTTTGTACTCCGGAAACAACTCATGCCTAAAAGTTTTTCCAGGTGCATCAAAGACAATACCAAGCAAATTTGGTCTCTCGTCTTTGATCAGTTTATGCAACATCATCAACACACCATAAATTGCCCCTGTTGGTTGCCCTGAAGGCGCAGTAAGTCCTGGCAGTGCATAAAAAGCACGGTAAAGATACGAAGAGCCATCAATTAAAACCAGTGATTTTACTTCACTCATCAAGGACGTTTTGCTCGGCTGGCTTTATTGAGGTGGGTTGCAACAATGACGGCGGCATCATCTGTTGTGAGGGATCATCGGGTAAGTACAGCTCGCCTTTTTGACCACAAGATGCAATTGAAAATATCAGAATTAGATAAAATCCTTTGGCAAAAAAAATTTTTGGTAACATATTCTGAAACTAAATTTAAACGTACTTGTGTCTTTCTATTTTATCAGTATTGAATGCAAATAAATAATGGGTTAATCGAGCAATGACCGAGCCATGGTATCAAGAATATCAGGACTTGCTTCTTGAAAGGGGTATGGTTGGATTGGACCTTGAAACCACGGGTGTGGGCAACTTTGCATACGAGCGCCCGACTTCTGCCGCTGTCCTCGGGCAAGATGAGAATATGGGGTCTCCAGAAATTATCATTGACAACAAATGTCGACTGCCCGCACATATTTTACCTAGTGCACGTGCCTTGGAAATCAGTAACATTAATCCCATTGATTTGATGAAAGAAGAACTCTCCTTGTATGGCTTGATCAGCAAACTCGCCGATTACTTTATTGCCCACCCCAATAAAATACTAACCACTTACAACGGTGCGTTTTACGACCTTATCATTCTGAGACATTCCTTTTTTTCCTCCCTCTATAACCCTTACTTACTGTTGAACGCCTTTGAAGATCGCCTTCATATTGACATGTACAAAATGGCCCAAACAATTTTCTGCTTTGAACCCGATAGCATCGCTTTTTTTAAAGATCAAACAGGAAAAGTAATTCTCAAACAAGAAGCAATGGCAAGAGAAAATGGCATTGATCCCGGCGACGCTCATACTGCGCTGGATGACGTCAAAGCACTGTTAAAACTGGCTGATTTGTTTAGGCGCCAAGCACCTGATATCTTTTTTGCAGGCATTGCTTCTGGCAACAAAAAAAGAACTGTGAAATTAATGACGGAGCAGTTATTTTTCAACTACGGTGAAGTGAAATACAAAGAACGTCAAGCAATAAAGCGAACGCCCACCTTCATCTGTGAAGATCCAAGTTTGCCCAACCGCATGATTTTTTTTGATCTTTGTTCTGATCCAGAAGATTACCTCTATATGACTGCAGAAGAAATAGCGGCGTTGATTGATAAAAAGAATTCGCCCTTATTTTCCATTAAATCGAACGGTAGCCCAGTCATCCTGCCCCCTCTTTTTTGCTCCAAAAATGCACTGACTGAAGAAGAAGCAACATACAAAGCTACCAAAATACAAGAAAACAATGGGTTCAAGGAAAATGTTTATTTAGCTTGTGACATAAACAGCAAGCGAAGACGTCCCTGGACTGTCGAAGAATATCCAGAGTCTCAAATCTATAATGATTTTATCGATAATTCCAACCGTATGCTCAGCGATGCTTTCCGTAAAACCCAAGATTTCGATCGCCGATTGGATATTCTCAACGAAATGAGTGATCCAAGACTGATTGATTTTGCTAAAAGGATCCTGGCTACTGAAAACCCTGATTGCACACCAGAACTGCTCAAAGATTACCATGAATTCGAAGCCAACAGACTTTTGGATGAAGAAGAGGTACCTTGGAGAACGTTGAAAAAAGCTTGGGATTCGCTGGCAAAAGCAGAACAATTAGCAAACGATGATTTAACAATTTTGGCAGCAACAAAAAAATACTATAAATTGATTGAAAACAAGATGAGGTAAATTAGATGAATTTTACATATACCAAAAAAGTCACCGATTTAATTGAGCAGTTAACCGTTTTTATGGATAAACACATTTACCCAAACGATCAGGCTTACCGGGATCATTTCAAAACAACAGACAATATATGGCAACAACCTCCCTTGATCTCAGATTTAAAGAAGAAAGCTCAAGCAGAGGGCCTGTGGAATCTGTTTCTGCCTGACTCGGATCACGGTGCTGGCCTTAGCAACTTAGAATACGCCCCACTCGCTGAAATAATGGGCCATATTCCTTGGTCGTCCGAAGTCTTCAATTGCAGCGCACCTGATACTGGCAACATGGAAGTTTTAGATCGCTATGGAACAAAAGCTCAGCAAGAGCAGTGGCTGGATCCTCTACTCAGAGGAGAAATTAGATCTGCGTTTGCAATGACCGAACCCGCGGTTGCTTCTTCGGACGCAAGCAACATACAAACACCCATTGTCCTCGATGGAGACAATTATGTAATTAACGGTCGAAAATGGTGGACTTCTGGGGCGATGAATACAGCTTGCAAAATATTAATTTTGATGGGCAAAACAGATCCAGAAAACCCCAATCGTCACAAACAACAATCTATGATTTTAGTTCCTAAGGACACTGAGGGCGTTGAAATTATTAGGCCTATGTCGGTGTTTGGATCTGTCGACCCACCGCACGGCCATCCCGAAATCGCCTTCACAGATGTCAGGGTTCCAAAAGAAAACATTCTTCTGGGAGAGGGTCGAGGTTTTGAAATTGCACAAGGTCGGCTTGGGCCGGGAAGAATTCACCACTGCATGCGTCTTGTCGGAATTGCTGAACGGGCACTTACTGCAATGTGCGAGCGTGCCAATAATAGAGTAGCATTCGGCAAACTCTTGAGTGCACAGGGTTCCGTTCGAGAAAGCATTGCCATTTCAGCCAGTGAAATCGAACAAGCCCGTCTGTTGACTTTAATGGCCGCAGACAAAATGGATCGCTATGGCAACAAAGAAGCCAGTGACCTTATTAGCATGATCAAAGTTGTTGCTCCACAGATGGCCTGTCGTGTAATTGATCGAGCAATACAAATACATGGCGCAGCTGGTGTGAGTGGAGATTTTTTTCTTGCAGAAGCTTACGCTGGAGTCCGTACCTTAAGATTGGCGGATGGACCAGATGAGGTTCACTTGGCATCTTTGGCAAAAAAGATGCTTAAAAAACACACCGCTTAATAATGAGTTTAAGTGTTCACACTATTGATGAGAGCAAACTTAGTGAATATCTGGAAGATCACATCCCAGAGTTTCAAGGACCTGTCCAATCAACAAAATTCAAAACTGGCCAGTCCAATCCAACTTTTTTAATAGAAACAGCCGACAGAAAATTTGTCCTGAGGAAAAAACCACCGGGAAAACTTTTGCCCTCAGCACACGCTGTTGATAGAGAATTCAAAGTCTTAAAAGCACTGGAAGAAACCAATGTCCCTGTACCAAAAGTTTTTCATCTTTGTGAGGATGCTGCCATTGTCGGCACAATGTTCTATATCATGGAGTATGTTGAAGGTAGGATTTTTTGGGATCCTACGCTTCCTGAAGTTGATAATAAAACCCGAGGTCAGATTTACGAAGCAACTAATGAAGTGCTGGCATATTTACATCAAGTAAATATAGAAAAGGTAGGACTTTCAGATTTCGGTAAACCAGGAAGTTATTTTGAACGTCAGGTCAGTCGATGGATCAGGCAATATCGATCCGCAGAGACTGAAGTTTACTCCGATGTTGAAGATTTAATTGTTTGGCTGGGAAAGAATACGCCTAACGATGATGGTCTCGTTAGTTTGGTACATGGAGATTATAGACTTTACAACATAATGTTTGATTACGAGAAACCGGAAGTGCTGGCTGTACTTGATTGGGAGCTTTCAACTCTGGGGCACCCATATGCAGATTTAGCTTATCAATGTTTGCAATGGCATTTGCCTAAGATGGGAATCACCCCAGGACTTGATGAAATTGATACCAAAAAGTTGGGAATTCCTTCAGAGGGAGATTACATTAAGAGTTACTGCCAAAAAATGGTCATTGACAGTATTCCCAACTGGTCGTTTTATTTGGCTTTTGGTTTTTTTCGCATAGCAGGCATCGCTCAAGGTGTGTATAAAAGATTTTTACAAGGTAACGCATCCGCGGAAAATGCTATGGAATTGGGTGCCGCAGTTCCAATCCTTGGGAAGCTTGGTATGGCAATCATTAAGGGAAAATAAAATGGAAGTGTTGCTTACATTAACCCCACAACACATAAACAAAATCAAACATGGCCTCCTCGCGATCATGGCCTTTTTGCTAATGTCGATTTATTGCCCATCTTGGGCTGAAGTGACAATCGAAAAACTGACCGAAGATGTTTTGGTGTTTGATCAAGGAGAGAATCGGGGATTACTGATCATAGGAAATAAAGGGATTGCTGTGATTGACCCTCTCAACCAACAGGTAGTAATAGAGCTTAATAGGTTCATAGCTAAGAACTACAAACAAAGGGTTACCCATGTTGTCTACACCCACTCGCACTGGGACCGCATAACGGGAGGAGAAGTGTTTAAAAAACAGGGAGCAAAATTTATTGCAAACAAAGAATGTAGGTTATTTTTGTCTGGCAATCACAACCCAAATGTTGTTGAACCCGATGTATATTTCGATAGGACCTATGTTATTGAATTAGGCAACCAGACAATAGAATTGTCTTATTTTGGGCCCAGTCATGGTGAATGTCTTATTGCAGTTCAGATCCAACCTGCACGTCTTCTCTTTATCGCAGACTTATTAAATACAAAAGGGCCTAGTTTTCCAAACGACCCAACATTGCCTTATCTCAGGCCTGCAACACTCATATCGGTATTGAGCGCGATAGAAAAATTAGCTGAGACCAATGACATTAATTCTTTCATCGGTGGGCAATCTTTGGCAAACATATTAGGTTCGATCGAAACGATAAGCGAACAAAGAGAATTTTGGCAACTTGTCCAGTCCACTGCTGAGGAAGCCGAGAAAAACGGCAACGTAGACCTTAATAACTTTATTGCGATGGGCAAAATTGATCTGGAGCCTTTCCAAAAATTCCATAATTATAATCAAGAAGACTTGTCAAATATCCTCAGGAGATACACTTCCTTCTTAAACATGGGACGATAAGATTAAGCTGGAATGAAGAGAATTTTCTATTTTGCTGTTATCTGGATGTGTATATCTACTGTCAGCCATGCTATGCAACCTGCTCCTGAAACAATTGCTGAATCTGAAAAGACATTGTTTGGGAAATTAAAACTTTGGGAGATAGAAAAAATTTCCCCGCATTTGTATACCTACCGTTACACGTTTTATCGTAATTTTTTTCTAATTGGAGAAGACGGTATTATTCTCACGGACCCTTTAACCGTCGAGGCCGCCAAAATACTGGATACTGAGCTTCGAAAAATAAGCGACAAGCCCATCAAATATGTGGCTTATTCACATTCGCATTGGGACCACATTTCAGGAGGGCAGATATTTAAAGATCAAGGCGCTGAATTTGTTGCCCACCAGAAATGCCAAGAGAATTGGCTCAACAACCCCAATCCACATGTCGTCAAACCAGACATTGTTTTTGACAAAACATACACGATCTCAGTAGGAACCCCTTCGCTGGAAATGCATTATTGGGGGCCATCACACGACAATTGCCGAGTTGGCTTTCTGATCAATCCCGATAAAATTATGTTTATAGCCGACGATGCGAATCCACCCAGTGGATGGAACATGCTCTATGGTGCTGGACTGGCTGACACCTACATTTTCAATCTTGTACCATTCTTCTTACAAGCAGAAAAACTGGCTGAAAGAGAGGGAGTGGAGTCGGTTATCGGTTCGCACATGAGCTTTGACAAGAACCCCATGAATTTGGTTTCTGGAACCATTGGCTCTGCTCGGGTCATCAAAGAACAACGCCTGTTTTATCAAAATGTTATTGAAGCTGTTGAAAAGGCGATGGCAAATGGTATAGCAAATAAAAACATTCCTGATTATTTGATAGAACAAAAAGTTTTGGCAGATAAAATTATTGGTTACGATGTAGCTAAAATGAAAGTACTCTATACGAGAATCACTAACTTCCTAATTACTGGAGAGTAATTCGGATCTCAAAACAATAGGGTTTGCACTAGGGGGTTATTTTGGATAAGCAAATTACCCAAGACTGGAAAGATTGGATCGAACTAAACGTAAGCCGGGGTTGCGACAAGGACGGTATATATAAAATTCTCCTCGATGAGGGTTTTAGCCCTATCGATATAGAAAAAGAAATGGGCCATGTACCAGATGTCGATGTGGCCACCATTGTTAACCCATTAAAGACAGAGCAATCAACAGAGTTTACAGAGGATATTCTCTCTGAAAATCGCAGTATCTACATTCCCAACGCGCAAAAACTGGACACAGAATTAGCTGAATTCTATACCTTGGATAATTTTCTAAACTCAGAAGAATGCAATCAAGTTACAGAACTAATCAAAAAGAAACTGCGTCCATCAACCGTAGCTGCTGATGGAGAGGTAGATGAGACCTACAGAACAAGCAGAACGTGCGATCTTGGAGAACTCACTGATCCATTAATTGCTGACATTGACCGGCGTATATGCGCTTTATTGGGCATACACCCTTCCTATTCTGAGATAACACAAGGACAATATTACGAACCTGGTGAAGAATTCAAAGTTCACACAGATTTTTTTGAAGGCCAAACGTTTGAAGAACACGCAAGGGAACGGGGCCAGCGAACTTTCACCTTCATGGTCTACTTGAATGATGTGGAATCAGGCGGTGAAACGGAGTTCATACGACTTAAACAAACGATAAAACCAAAAAAAGGCATGGCGATCATATGGAACAGTTTAAATGAGGACGGTTCCAACAATTACAATACACTTCATCAAGCTCATCCTGTTCGTTCTGGGGTTAAGTCAATTATTACCAAATGGTTCAGAACTAAAGGACAAGGCCCTATGTTTACTAAAGAGCCGAATGAATACATTCCAAATTACACCCAAGTGGGTTTTAAAAAAGAAAAGCTCGACGGTCAATTGTTTGAAAAAATCTTAAAATTTTATACATCAAATCAAGAGAACAATAAGCCAGAGTTTGTTGAAGGGGGGTTCGTAGAAATAGAGGAAACTGGAGAATATGGTAGTGATGTTATCGAGTTGCCAGATGAATTGCGAAAAGAGATACACAACTCCTTAAAACCTCAATTGGAAGCATGGAGCAAAACCGAGCTTATACCGACTTTTGTCTATGGGATAAGGGTTTACAAAAAAGGGTCTGTTTTGATTTCTCACAGAGATAAACTCAAGACACACATTATTAGCGCCATCATAAATGTAGACCAAGTGGTTGATGAAGACTGGCCCCTCATCATTGAAGACAATTATTATCGAAAACATCATGTATTTCTAAATCCAGGTGAAGTGATTTTCTATGAAAGTGCCCGACTTGATCATGGTCGTCCACTTCCATTAAAAGGCAACAAGTTTGCCAACATCTTTTGTCACTTTATGCCTGTGAACATGGAAAAAGATTAAATGCTCTCAAATTACAAGACTCTGTATGTGGGTTTACTAATTCTAATTGGCTCGTTTACTTTAAGATTTTTGCATTTAGGTGATATTCCTGGATCTACGTTTGATGAAGTGTTTTACCCCCGTTATGGTTTTAATTACTTAACCGGTGAAAATTTTTACTATGTCCACCCACCACTTGCCAACTACCTGTATGCCGCTGGTATTTGGATTTATTCGCAACTACCTTGGATTGATCTAGCTTCCATTGATTCTTTGACATTTGAACAATTACCTCCACTAAGCTACCGGTGGCTTAATGCATTATTCGGCTCGTTATTGTGTCTGCTCGCTTATTTTTTTGCATATGCAATATGGAAAAATAAAAATTTTGCCCTAATTGTTTGTTTTTTTGTTGCTATTGATGGCTCTCTGTTGGTTGATTCCCGATTTGCTTTAGCTAATGTTTATATAGTTTTTTTTGGTCTCTCCGCTTTGCTTTGTGCAGCCAAATCACAATCTTCGGATGGTAATGCTCGTTATTGGTTGTTGTCCAGTGGCATTTTTCTGGGTCTTGCCGCCTCTGTGAAATGGAACGGATTGGGTTATTTGTTGGTTATTTTATCCTTCTTTGTGGCTCTTTATAGCATACAAAAAATTGATAAACATGAACTAAGATTCACTCAAACTCAGGCTAATAGATTACGTAACCAAAAAACTATCAATAACATACAACAAAAAATTAACGTCATAAATGCAGTCCCTCAATGGGAATATTTAATGTATTTTTTAGCTGTTCCTTTGTTGGTTTATGTAGTCATATATATTCCAGACCTCCAATTTAATACAGAGTATGGTTTTCTTGAAAAACATCAACAACAGGTCGGCT
>Ga0208063_1000286_pt1 | contig 17338 bp, 9 predicted proteins | sample DeeseametaMP0203_FD_184219 | JGI IMG/M metagenome (GOLD analysis project Ga0208063, IMG submission 184219) | Marine microbial communities from the Deep Atlantic Ocean - MP0203 (SPAdes) | ecosystem: Environmental > Aquatic > Marine > Oceanic | place: South of Cape Verde, Atlantic Ocean | collected... | reverse complement strand
GGCGCGTAACTAAAAAAACAAATGCACTGCCGACAAACTCAATATTTGTACGGTAAGTGCCAATCTACGTCCATTTTCCATTTACTGAACTACTAGACAAGCACTCATCGACAATCCAACGCTAATAGCCACAACATTTCTATGTAAATCGCACTGAATAAGTGACGAACCTGATCTAGAGTGATAGTGTTATAAAGTAGAGTAGATAGCTTTAATCGTTCTTATTCGTGGCAGACGAATTGAGTTTCTCGGGCATCAGGGGCGTTATGCTTTCACGGCTGATAGCCAGCAAAAATCACAAATCTGGAATGTACAAACAGGTGAACCAATCAGCCAATTGCAGTATATTGCGCGCCAGAAAATCTTTACCGACGCAGTATTCTCTAAAGACGGAAAATATCTGCTTACCGGTGCGCCATCCCGTCGCATTTATTTATGGGGAGTCGCAACAGGTGAGCGGGTGGCAGAATGGAAAGTTGCGCCAAGAGAGAATATGTCGCCCCTTCAGCTGTTGTATATGGCGTAGGGTTTACTGACGAGAGTCATGTATTGTCGGTAAGCAGTAACGGTCTTGCCGAACTTGAAACCAAAGTCGCGTTTCAGGAGCATACTATCGATGCGCTGAATGAAGCGCTGTCAAACCAACAGATGCAAATTGATAAAATGCAATATCAGTTGCGCCATGTAATCGATAAGGTGAAAGGCATGAACCCTTCAAATATCGCCAAATTGTCAGATGAGACACCACCACCTCACTACTAAATAGCCTGTAACTTAAAATAAATGAACTGAAACAGAGACAACATATTTTTGCAATATTGTTGATTTATAATACGAATTTAATGAATGTCGAAATCCAAATCTTAGACTAATTGTTAATTTGTTATGAAAATAATCAAAAGAGGGTTGCTAACTCAACTTGTTTATTTGTATATTTATCGTGCACAGAATAAAAATATTAACATTAGTCTTAGCGATGATGCGTTTTTCTCTAGAGTTTGAACTTTGATTATTTTCAGTACTGCATCGCAATACGTGTTTATGGACGAATAAACAATTTATTAAGGCGGCTATTAGCAAATAGCGGTTTTGGTTTTTAGACAAGGAATGATTCACATGATTAAGCTGTTCAAAAAGCCGGTTTTCTCGGCGCTCCTATTCGCTGTTTCCTGTAATATTTTTTCAAACGCAAATGCGACCTTGATAGATCTCAATGATTTTTATAGTGACCCCAGTGTAACAGTTTCCACTGATGGGACAGAAGCAACTATCTTTGAAGATAGTTTTTTGGGGATATCTTTCCTTTCCTTAGACCCATTTTTGGGTGATCCAGACGTCATAATCCCTGGCTTAAATGTTTTTCTTACTTTTGACTTTAACTTTATTGAAGCAGCCAATGAAGAGGATGAGTTTTCCTATGCGTTATTTGATTCTGACACTAGAGACGACATAGTCTTTGAGAACTTTTTGGAGTCCGAGTCAGGTTCTGTCAGTTTGGATTTAACCGGTCTGATTGGAGCAAGATTAGGCCTTTATTTTGGACTAACCTCTTATGATTCTGACCTAAATTCATTGGTTACGATTTCTAATTTATCACTCAATACGGTAACTACGCCAACCACGCCTCCTAATTCTAGTATCCCTGAACCTGCAACGTTCTCAGCATCACTTGCAGCGCTGTTGTGTTTTTTCTCAACACGTAAAAAATTATTCAGACGTAAATAAATGCGAATGACGAGGCGCGGTGTCAGTCGCGCCTGATATTAAGTTAAAACTAATTGAAGTGGCTTTTATCATAAGCGGACGGAACCATTATGCTCGGGCTAAAATTTACAAAGACAGTTAATTCATTTTTCATTGCCGTATTGATGATGTTGCTTTGCTCTCCGGTAGCAAACGCAGAGATTTCAATTGATGAATTATCATCGCTTTCTGCCGATCAGGTCTCGGTTCAGTACTCCCGAGGCAGATATGATAGAAGGACTGGTCAAATGCAATATGTCGCTACTTACACCAATGTAAGCGGCGAAACTTTGAATGGGCCGTTTTACCTTGAGATTGCAGATATAAGCAGCCCAAATATGACGGTTGTCGCGCCGACCGATATTACCAGTGCAGGTAATGCCATTTTCGTTAGTGATGTATCAACTTTAGCTGATGGTGGCACAATAGAATTTACCGTTGTTTTTAGTGGACGCGAACGGATTACCTATTCTTCTAATGCATATAATGAAAAGACTGTAGTGTTAGTCGATAGTGATAATGACGGCGTTTATGACCATGAGGATGATTGTCCTAATACACCACAAGGAACGCTTGTTAGCGCTAATGGGTGTATGCCCCTCAATACTGAGCCTACAGTTACTATAGATTCCCCTGCCACATTAATGACTTTTGGTCATTCGCCAGTATCAGTTGCAGGTTCAGTCGCAGATGACGTGACTACACTGACAGTCAACGGTGTAGCAATAACTCCAGTTTCCGGCCAGTTTGAAGCGCAAGTCGCCTTGACAGAAGGTCATAATGTCATCGTGGCGAGAGCTGTTGATAATGATAATAACGTAGAAACGGCATCGATTACGGTATCGCTAGATTTAACACCTCCTTACTTAACCTTGGAATCACATGAAGACGGTGATGTGGTGTATACCGATACCATTACAGTTACAGGTCTTGTCAACGATATTGTTCGCGGCACAGTAGAATCTTCTCAGGCCAATGTAAAAGCCAATGGTTTAACCGGTGAAGTATCAAATCGAAGCTATGTTGTAAAAGATGTACCGTTAACGGTCGGCAGTAATGTGATTGAGGTCTCTGCCTCCGACCAGGTAGGCAATACTGATAAAATTAGTTTCAATATTGAATACAAAGTGCCGTTGGGTAAGAAAATTAAATTGGTCAGTGGTCAGGATCAGTCAGCGCCAATTGGTGACCTTTTACCTGAGCCATTAACCGTTCAAGTGTTAGATGAAAACAACACGCCGCTTGCTAATGAGGCCGTTATCTTTAGGGTGTCGCAAGGGGCTGGTTTAGTTGCATACGGTGAATCAAATGAAGGCCGGGCCGTGGTTGTGGATACCAATGCAGACGGAATCGCATCAACGAAGTTTGGTATTGGTGCCCGCGTAGGAAAAGCGAATCACAAAGTGTCTGCGAAAATTGTTGGCTTTGACGGCGAAGTGTCTTTTGTTGCATCTGGATTAGCCAAAATTGGCGATAAAATAAGTGTAAATTCCGGGAATAATCAGCGCGGTATTATCGGGCAACCATTACCATCACCTTTTGTAGTGGCCGTGACCGATATCGGTTCAAATGTCGTAGCGGGCGCCAGAGTAAAATTTGAAGTTCTTGTTGGTGGTGGTGTATTACAAAATGGTAAAGGGACCTACGAAACTACTACTGACAGTGATGGTCGAGCAAGCGCTATTTTAACCTTAGGGCAACTGCAGGGATTAGATGCACAGCGTGTAAATGTTACCCTAATAGATGCTCCTGAGGGTGAGACTCTCACGGCTGGCTTTTTAGCAACCGGCTTCAATGCAGCCGACCCCGCAGATACGACTATTTCCGGCGTAGTGCTTAGCAATCAGGATGAACCGCTTGAGGGAGTAACCGTTAGGGTTGATGGTACTACTCGCGAAACAAAAACTGATGCGCAAGGTCGATTTAAAATTGACTCAGTACCCGTTGGGCCGGTTCATCTAATTGCCGATGGATCAACTGTCAAAGGAACAGGCGAGTATCCTGCTCTAAGTTATCAAATTGTGACTATTGCTGGGGTCGATAACCCACTGTCATCACCTATTTATATGGTGAAGCTGAATCTTGATAACGCAGTCTATGCAGGTAAAAAAGATGTCGAACTCACCTTAGATAAATTCCCTGGATTTAAACTCGAGATTGCAAAAGATTCTGTAACATTCCCGGATGGTTCTCGCGAAGGTTTTGTTTCGGTAACACCAGTTAATGCTGCAGCAGTGCCAATGGCACCGCCAAATGGTATGCAACCTCAGTTTATTGTCACAATCCAGCCTACAGGAACGCAGTTTTATCCACCTGCCCGTCTGACATTGCCAAATGTTGACGGCCACAGTCCTGGCGCTCAGGTTGAAATGTATTCTTTTGACCATGATCTGGAGGAGTTTGTAGCGATTGGTTTGGGAACTGTGTCAGAAGATGGGTCACTGGTGAAATCCAACCCGGGTGTAGGTGTTGTGAAGGCTGGTTGGCACTGTGGTTCTCAGCCCGGAGGCTCCGGCTGCTGTGAGAATCAACAGAAGACCTGTGACTATTGCTCCAATAAAAAGGGCAGTTGTCCAGGTACGTGTGAATTTGTTCCTGACCGCATCGCAGAAACACAGGTTCCAGGGAACTGCCAGAGAGAATATTGTGGCCCTTCAAAGCCGGATAATAATGATATTCCAACAAATGATGTTGAGGGAGATTGTAAAAAGCCAGGTTGCGACGCCGGTTCACCAAAAGATGTTCCTGACCCAACAGACATCAAAGAAGAGGATAAAGATTGTAAGGAGTGCAGTGGGTTATCACTCACGAATAAACCTGATGGAACAGCAATACCAGGAGATGTTTGCCATGAATGTAAGGGTGGACAAAAAGTAAAAGCTTATGACGATAAGTGGTCTTCAATCGGCGGTTCTTTCACATCAAACCCTGGAATTGGTACGATCGCAAATAAATTAAATAGTGCACTGCATGCGGCTGGCATTTCCGATAGTGTAACGTTAACACCAAATGCCGGTGCGACTATAAAAACCAGGGATTGTTGCGAACAAAGCTCTGGAGTTATTGAAGATGGAGAGACAGAAATAGAAGGTTCTGTCTCTGTTGGCCTGGATTTACCTGATATTCCAATTTGGGGGCCGCCGACCATATCTCGACAAGTAGATTTTGGTGTAGCGATAATTGATATTGACTTTGAATTTGGTGTGAAAGTAAAAAATACAATTGCGCTGCAAATTTCCGGTGGCCAGAGAATGAATTCTTGTAAGTTGGAAGATTGTTATTATGCAAATCTGGATACTCAATTCACACTTACACCAACGATGATTGCAGAAGCAATAGTCTGTACAGAGACACTCTGGACATCACGTGCTTGTGGAGGTGTGAGCGTTACACCTGCATCCTTACCGATTACATTTAAAGCTGGCGTCGGTGTTAATCGGAGTTCGTGTAATTCAGGAATTACCGGCTCTATTGATTTGGCTGAAATTAAATTCTCCGCATCGGTTAGCCTAGGTGTTCCTGGCTCATCCGGATTCGTCTATGAAAAAGTGCTATATTCTGGAGGTAGCTTTTAATGAAAGCGACACTTTTGATTCTTTTATCGTTGCTTAGTTTTTCAACATTAGCTTGTTCAGAAATGCAAAGACAAAATTTTGAGTTAGTTCTGAAAGTTGAAGGCGGCTATGTTCCAACCGGGGGGAGTTCAATTTCTGTCTGTGCAACTACTCCGGATATCAGTAAGCAATTGGGTATATTTTTTACTCTTTTTAACGTTAGTGATGCCCAGGCAATTGCTGAAAGATTCACGTCAGATTCTAACACCAAAGAAATCGCTAGTTTTATTGCTCCTTTTGAGGTTGCCTTTACGCAAAACAAAAAATACACATTGGAAGATTCTTTTTTAAATGGCAACTACATATACGCCATATTCTCTGTAGAAGGTAAATACAGAAATTATATGCGTTTTGTAAAAGCTGAAAATGGTCAGATTTTCTTGAAGGAACATGAGATACAACGCGATCAGGTCGGGGTCCTCTTAGTTGAGTCAACTATTAATAAGATTAAAAAGATCCACGGGAGTCTTGAATATTCGTTGGGTGATATGAATCCAATTCAACTCCATTTCGACTTAATCAATTGCCTTGCGACATGCTCTAACCAATATATTAAATATATTCAAAAGCAAGCGGAATTGATCAAAGAAGGTAAGTTTAGTGACTATTTTAGCGATCTTACCGCTAAAAGCTCCAATAAGATTAACGAATGGCTTGCTCCTATCCCGGCCGAAGAGCGCTCTAACGCGATTTTGTATTATCTCATTCCAAGGAATATTACATATGTTGTTGATTTGGGCTCGGTAGTTATTGTTGGCTGGTTACTAGAAAACGATTATGAAAAAGTAAAGTCCGCTTTTGATCAAAAAACACCGATATCAGATTTGCCCCAAATAGCTATGAGGCACCATTACTTCATTAAAGAAAGTGATGGAAATTTAAAAGTTACCAACGTTTATTACGAATCTATCGTTGACGATATGTTTAAAGATAATTTGATTTTTTTAAAAAAGATATTCGAATAAAAATATGATTTTAAGCAAATGTCGCGGTGGGCTAATTTAAAATATGGCTTAGTGCTTATATTAATTACATTAACGCCATTCTCTTTTTATGGTTTGTTCTGGGGCATAAAGTCGTTGAGCTGGGTGCCATTGGAAGCACAGATTGTTAAAGTAAGTAGGATTGAAAGATCAGGTTCAAATCTACCGGTTCCTGAAATACGGGTTGTATATCAATATATTATAAATGGGAAAAAGTATTTGGGAGATAGAGTCGCTTTTCTTCCAAAGTATCAAAGCAAAACGAGGAGTTTTCACATTTCATACGCCGATAAATATAAAAATGGCCAATTGATAACCGTGTTTTTTGATTTTGATGACCCTGAGAATGTTGTGATTGAAAAGGGAATTTCAGTAAAAACAATATTGTTACTTGTTGTTCAGTTTTTACTAATTTTATTTATTTTATTCATTCAGAAAAGAAAGCTTGATGAATGAGGACAATTAAATACTGCTCTATCGAGATAGGTTTATTGAGCGGTATTAGGAAATTGGGTTAGGGAAACATAATGAAAAAGTTGAATCTGGTAGTTTTGTCTTTAGCGGCAATTGCTTCGAGTCTACCCTCTTATGCAGTCGAGCTGAATGAAAAATGCGTGGTCAACATTTTAAACCGCACAATTCAGGTTGATCAGGATGGCTATTGGGCCTTACCGAATGTGCCTTCGAACATGGGACGGATTCGAGCCAGAGCAACATGCCAACTGGACGATGGTAGAACAGTATCAGGTCAAAGCGATTACTTCACTGTGGTTCAGAACGGAGTTGTGCAGGTTGGCGATATTCAGTTTGAAAATGTTACCCCTATTCCTTCAGATCTAAATTTTTCCGCATCAACCCCAATTTCACTCGACACCATTGGCCAAACTTTTCAACTTACTATAACGGCATCATACGCCAATGGCAGTGCTCAAAATGTTACTGCTGCCAGTACGGGAATTAATTACGGGTCAACAAATTCAGCAATTGCTTCGGTGACCGAGAATGGTTTAGTCACCGCTCATGCTAACGGGATTGCACTCATTAGTGCACGCAAAGATGGTGTACTTGTAAGTCGGCAGGTCAGTATCTCTACCAGTGGCGATAAGGATGGTGATGGGCTTCCCGATGATTACGAAACAGAAAATGGTCTAAATCCTGCAGATCCGGTAGACGCATTTGAAGACAGTGATGGCGATGGTCTAACAGCATTAGAAGAATATAATGCCGGGACAGATATAAATAATGCTGACAGTGATGGCGATGGTATTTCTGATAAAGAAGAACTTGAGGCTGGTGAAGATGGATTTATTACTAATCCTTTGTTGGCTGATACAGACGGAGACGGAATTCGAGATGGTCTGGAAATCTTTATTGGCTCAGATCCCAACGATGAGAATAGTGGTGACCTTTCAACAGCAGTAAACTTTATTACTGTCTCACCTGCAACTATCTTCTTAACCTATAATGCCATAGATGGTGAGGCAAGTGGTCAGCTTCGGGTTACTGGTCATATGCTCGACGGCAGCGAAATTGACCTGACAGGACAAGATACTGGCACTACCTACTCAAGTGTTGATATCACCGTCGCCAGCTTTGGTCTGGAAGATGGGGAAGTGTTTGCCGGTCAAGAAGGCACAACACAAATTGTAGTGTCCAATGGCGGTTCAGAATTTACCGTAGATGTAGAAGTAGATGAGTTTGATCCGGTTGCTGTGTCTGCAATATCAATCCCAGGTTATGCTAACAACGTTGATGTACAAGGCGATATTGCATATGTCGCAGCAGGTGGAAGTGGCTTGCAGATTATTGACGTTGCTGACCGAGTCAACCCTGCCATTATGTCAGCTCTCGATACTGAAGGAACGGCCATTGATATCAAGGTGCGCGGTGAGCATGTTTATATTGCTGATGGAAGCGGCGGCTTGGTTGTCATCGATGTTTCCGATACATCAACACCCACCCTGGTACAAGAGATCAGTACTTCTGGTTTTGCGAAAGATATAAGCCTGCACGAAGATTATCTATATTTAGCCAGTGATATTGGCCTTGAAATTTTCAATATCGCAGATCCCACTAATGTAATACCTGTTGGTGAAAACGATACACTCAGTAAAGCGAAAGGGGTCGCTACCGACGGAGATACTCTAGCGCTTATCAATGATAATGCGCTCACGGTGTTTGATATAACTGACCGTACCGCACCATTAAGGATTACATCCACCAATATCGGTAATCTGAAAAATGTCGATTTTGATAATGGCTATATTTATGTTGCTGCATATAACACAGGGTGGCGTTCTTATAAGTTGAGTCAACCCTCTGCAAGTGAACCCGATGATCAAGTGGCATTGGTGCAAGTTGCTGGAAACCGAGAATTTGTTCCTCGAGATGTCGCAGTAGCAGATGGATTTACCTTTTTTGCCGAACAGTTGTTCCCGAATGTTGTTGCATTTATCAATACGAAAGATGCAGAAAATCCTTTTTTCCAAAGCACTATAAACCTCTCACCTTTTGGTGACTATGCCGGCACGGGAATAGCGGTCGATAGTGCCTATGCTTATATCACAGAGGAAAGCTACGTCGTAACTTCAGACTACAAGGCTACTGGCAACACAAAATTATTTATTGCGCAATACAGAATGCTAAACGACGCAAATGGTATCGCTCCCGAGGTTAGTCTGATTTCGCCTGCCGATCGTTCGGTTGTCGTTGCAGGGAGCAGAATTAATTTATCTGCCGTTGCGACCGATGATGTTGCAGTGCGTGCCGTCGAATTTTGGGTAAATGGCAGTAAAGTAGGCGAGGACACCACTTATCCTTATCAAACTCCATATACTGTTGCGTCAGATAAACGAGCACTAACAGTTGTGGCAAAAGTATTTGATTATGGGAGTAATTCAGGGGAAAGCTCTGCTCATCTTCTGGAAGTACAACCAGACACTGACAAAGATGGTTTGGGTGATAATGAAGAAGTTGACGTTTGGAATACAGATCCAGATGATGCAGACAGTGATGACGATGGTGTTTTAGACGGAGAAGAAATCGCTCGAGGTATCGACCCAAATAAAATTGATACCGACGAAGATGGTTTGACTGATGGTGAAGAAATAGTAAACGGCACGGATCCGAATAACCCAGATACTGAAGCTCCGGTTGTCACTGCTACATCACCAGAAAATGAGCAAACAGAACAAGCCGAAAATACGCCAATAGAGGTCGTATTTAACGAGCCACTGTTGGCCAAGTCAGTAACAAGCAGCACATTAACCTTATTAGAGGATGGATTGCTAGAGGTCCCTGGCATCTTAAGATTATCCAATGGTGATGCAACACTGTCATTTACAGCCAGTGATTTACTTAAAGATTATACAAGCTACACAGTGATTATTTCTGGCGTTAAAGATGTAGCTGGAAACCCTATTGCTGAAGACTATCAATTTAGTTTTGAAACGGGTAATACCGTTGATACTGACCGGCCGGCAGTCTTAAATGTTACGCCATCGGCTAACAGTTTGGACGTTCCGGTTAATGCGTCAATTACAGTGGTTTTGAGTGAGCGGATTGATCCATTATCAATTGATGAAAATGCCCTGTATGTAATTGACCGGACGACTAACCTCAAGATTGATGGTGTTACAACGCTCTTAGATGACAACCAGTCACTCACCTTCACGCCTAACGTGGCTTTCTTGGTGGGGCGGCAACATCAAATCGTGTTAACTAGCCAGATTAAAGACCTGTTTGGTAATACGCTTTACAATACTTATTACTATTTCACTACTAGCTTTGAAACTGATGCAACTGGTCCGAAAATAATTGCAACCAGTGTGCTCGAAGGTCAGTCTGATGTACCAACCAATGCAAGAATAAGAGTGCGATTCGATGAAGCGATAAATAGCCTTTCATTAGACAATACAAAATTATTGCTAAATGGCAATGAAGTCGCTGTTGATATGGCAATTAGCGAAAATAATAATGTGATAACGTTAACGCCTAAAGTGATGCTTGAAGCGAATACAAGTTATCAATTACTAGTAGATTTAGTCACAGATTTAAGTGGTAACTTCTTACAGCAGGCAAAAACTGTTAGTTTTTCAACCAGTTCAGAATCTGATACGACAAGAGAATCAATCACTAGCTATTCTCCAGGCAGTAATTATCGCGAGGTTCCATTAAATACCATGATCGAGTTCACCACTAACGGACGACTCGATCCAACAACGATATCTGGAAATGAGGTCTACTTTATTGACTATGATGGCAGTGGTGCAAAAGTCCCCGCAGAGATAAGCGTTAGTGCCGATGGCAAACGAGTAAGCCTGGTTCCCAGTGAAACGCTGTTGCCGGGCACACGGTACCGCGTGTACCTGGGTTACGGTAATTATATCTATGACCTGGCGGGTAATCGCCTGTCCTACACGTCTTACTATTTCTATACCGGTACAACATCGGATACCGATGCACCGGAAGTGGTGGCACATGGCTTGAGTGGCAGTACGGAAGACGTTGCCCTGAACCCGGTGATTAATGTCAGCTTTAACGAGCCATTAAGCGATGTGTGCTTAAACAGCGATACGATACAACTGAGTAGCGGTGCTGGTGCGGTGGCAGCTACTTGGAGTTTAAGTAGTGACAGACAAACATTGCTGGTCTATGCCAGTGCGGATTTGACTGCCAGCACGGATTATCAGTTAGTGCTCAACGGTCTGTGTGATTTGGCTGGTCAAACACTGGATGATTATCAACTGAGCTTTACCACAGGTACAGCGCGAGACACGTCAGGGCCTTCAGTGGTTGCCATAACACCCAGTTCAGGCAGTACTAATGTTGCCGTTGATAGCACGGTTCGTGTTGAATTCAGTGAAATACTGGATCCGGTGAGCTTTATGAATCGCGTGGCATCGGGTTATGCACGGGTATACACCTCTGTTGGTGATGTCGCCGGCACATGGGAGGTGAGCGGCAATGTAGTGGTCTTCACGCCAACGACTCCGTTACCAGGAGCCAGCAGAATCAATGTATATCTGAGATATATCGAAGATCAGTCGGGTAACGACAGTGGATATTATAATATTTATTTCGATACTGCCGCGACGCTGGATGATGTTGCGCCGGTTGTGACTTCAGTCGTGCCAGCGGATGGGGCGATGGATGTCGGACCGAATAACGATGTGGTGCTGACCTTCTCCGAGTCACTCAATAGTGCAGACATTAACTCTAACAACTTTGTCGTCTACAACCAGGGAAGCTTAATTCGTCCTTCTGTTTACCATTCACGAGACGGCCGCACGGTAACGCTGCGGAGCACCTGGCCAGGTAATACGGTGTTGTCGGTGGTAGTGACAGGTAACGTCAGGGATTTATCGGGTAACTACCTCACGGATTACGCCAGCGTATTTACCACTGCGGTAGTGGATACCGACCGGTCTCGTCCAAGCGTGTCCCGGGTCTATCCGAGCAATGGCGCAACGAATGTGCCGGCTGATAGCAGCATTACGCTGTATACCAATGAAGTGATGGATGAAAGCACGCTGGAAGAGGCGTTGCATATCGCTCAGGATGGTGTCCTGATTGGTGGCTCACTCACTGTGACTGGTTCGGGACGAGCGCTGGTCTTTACTCCGCTTGAACCGCTAGCCGAAGGGTCGCTAATTCAGGTGTATCTGGATAGTACTGCCACCGATGATTCAGGAAATGCGCTGTATAGTTATACGTCGAGCTTCCGGGTGGCAACACCTGCGGTGACCGCCGGTGTCCGTCCGACACCAGTTGGGTATAACCCTTATAATGAACAGGGTGATGCGCCGTTGAATCCGACCATTCAGATAGCCTTCAACCAGGACATCGACGAAGATTCGTTGTCAGGCCGTGTATTACTCGCGAAGCAAAGTGATGGTGTGAGTATTGGTGCGACAGTGACGGTGGAACAAGGCAGTATTGTACAGATAGTGCCGGATGCCTTGTTGGATGCGGAGACCGCTTACTGGGTGCGGTTGGATTATCGTATTGAAGATACTGATGGCGATCAGTCCGGGTACTGGCGTTATCTGTACTTCAGCACAGGTAGTGATGCGGTGGCAGATGATCAACAACCGCAGGTAGTTGCGATGAGTCCGCCGGATGGCACGACAGAGGTAGCGTTGAATCCGCGGGTACATGTTGGGTTTGATGAAGCGATAAATAGTGTCAGTGTGGTACCGGAAGCGGGTATGGATATGAGCTTTGCTTCGAATAACCGTGAGTTACTCTATAGTCGTCATCGTCCTTGGTTGCCGGAGAGTGAGATAACAGAGTCGGTGCCGGCGTTGACGGACGTTGCGGGTAATGCGCTAGTAGCGGCATCAACCACCTTTACTACAGGGCAAGAGCCAGATTTTGCGGCGCCAGCAATCGCCGCCTATCTACCGGAAGCTTATGCAACGGTACCATCGAATGCTGTGGTACGGATACGCATGAATGAAGTGGTCGATCCGCTGCAAGTAAATACCAGCAATGTGTATGTTGTGAACACTAACGATTGGAATACACGTATTCCAGGTCAGGTGAGTGTAGAGGCGGATGGTCGTACGATAGTCTGGACACCAGATGAAGTACTGGCGGTGAACAGTCAATTCTATGTGCGTGCTTACTACATTGCTGACTTAAGTGGAAATAGCATTAACCATGGCTATTACTTCTACACGAGTGCTGAAGCCGACTATGTCGCACCAAGCGTGGTGAGTACCTCGGTATCAGAAGGGCAAACAGATGTTCCATTGAATGCCAGATTGCGCGTGAGATTTAATGAATCAATGTCTATTCTGGAATCTGAGTTAGTCTCTCTTGTGACGTCAGGCGTACCAGTGCCGGTGAATTATACTTGGAATAGTGACAGGACGTTACTAACATTAATTCCAAGACAGTTGTTAGGGGCTAATACCACTTACACAATTAATATCGGTGAAATTGAAGACCTCGCAGCTAATGCTCTTACTTCTGCCACAGTATCATTCAGCACCGGTGACTCGGTGGATTCAGTGGCCGGTGATATAGTGACTTATTCTCCATCCGCTAATGCCGCTGATGTGCCGTTAAATGCAGTAATTGAATTTAAGGTCAATGATCGAGTAGATCCAACACTATTAACCAGTGGTTCGTTTTATATTTTAAACATAGATGGCGATGGCCTTTCTATACCTGCTTCTCTATCTATCAGTGATGACGGAAGAGCATTGAGACTCACACCAATTGAAAACCTGGAGGCAGACACGCGGTATCGAGTCTACTTTGGCTATGGTGAAAACCTTTATGATTTAGCGGGTAATCGATTGCCGTATACAAACTTCTATATTTACACTGGTGATACGGAAGATGACGAATCAATCAGCGTTAGCAATCATAATTTAAGTGGAAGCCAGACTGGAGTTGCAACCAATATCCAGCTTAGGATCACGTTATCAGAAAGAGCGAATCGGCTTTGTGTTAGTTCGTCGAATGTAGTGCTTAGTGATGTTAATGGTGTGATACCCGTTAGCGTTACATTGAGTTCTGACCAATTAACACTGTATGTGACCCCCTATGCTAATTTGGCGACCGTTACAAATTATACTTTAACGCTGACAGATCTTTGCGACCTGAGTTTAAATAGCATGGCTGATTACCAACTTCTATTTACAACAGGTAGTGGTGCAGACACGATGGCACCCGGTGTATTACAATTTTCACCAGAAGCTTATGCAACAGACGTCCCATTAACGACAGACATTAGTGTTGAGTTTAGTGAACCTATCGATGAAGAGCGATTCTACTCAGAAGTAAACTCAAATGATATTCGTGTATATTCTAGTACAGATACAATCGCAGGTAGTTGGACAGTTGCTGGGTCTGTAGTGACGTTTGATCCTTTGAATCCACTGCCTGCTAGCACAATTATTTATATAAGAATAAATGATGTGGATGACCAAGTAGGAAATGAGAGTGGAGCAACAACCCGCTATTTCACTACAGTATCATTTTAACTATGAGGCCTAGTTAATAATATGAACAATCAAATTAAACTTGCCATCACCGCTATTATTATTTGCTGTGTTATTGCCTTGATAGCTTTTGTGGATGAAGATGAATCGTTAAAACCTGCGAATAATAAAGAAGAATTATTACCACCATCAAATTATGAAGGTAAAAACGAAGCTAAGCTAAGTTGGTTCAGAGACATGCTCTCTGATAATTCAGCATCACAAAGTAAAGATGCAGAAGCGCCATTGCCACCGCACTTAAATTCAACCAACAAACGAAACCCAAATGAGGTTTCAGTCGTGATAGATGAAAGCTTGATAGTACAGCGTGAATCGGAAATTGAAGCGTTAATAGAAGAGTATGATGCTAACCTCGATGACAGAGAAAGCCAAATAGCTCTACAAGAACGCTTTAAAGAAGTCTCAGCGGATTATAAACAACAAGTTATCGCTAAAGTAAGACAGTTAAATACTGAGGAAGGAAATTGAAATGACATGGAGAGCTATTCAAGTAAAACTTTTGTTGATCTCGTGTATTAGTTTTGCTGTCATATTTAGTAGTCATGCTCAGATATTTCCGATTCCAAACCAGAAAGAACATCAAGCATTTTTATTAGAACCATGGAAGCCTGATGCTCCCGTTTTAGTGGCTTTTCTGGATCCTTACTGCCCATATTGTATCAAGGCGCTTAAGTCAAAAGAACGCTACCAGTATTACAATACTTTTATATTTTGGGCCGGAATATTAGGTGAAAGAAGCGTCAAACGGGTTGAAGAAATACTGACTTGTAAGCAGCCTGTTTCGGACGCCGTTATTCGCAGCGTTTTAGAAAGAAAAGCTCCAGAGTGCGAAGCCAGCGACCAAAGCAATCATTTAATGTTAGCCCAACATATGGTTGAAGCTTATGATCCGATGGCTGTCCCATCCTATTATTTTGGTGGGCGTCGAGTTGGACTTGGTGAACTCGCAAGAATGGTCAACGGTGTTAATCAGTATGAGTCTACCATTAAGTTAGACTGGGCTAGGTATAGCGACCTCAAATGGCGCCAAAGCAATCATAACTTGGCGAAACTCATTGTAGTTGTTCCGACTAACTGGTCTTTAGAAGACGTACAAAACAATATTCCAACAGATGCGAAGTTCGATTGGTACGTTGCAGGGGCTGAATTTGACAACATTTGCACTCAATTGAGTAATGGATGTGATGCTGCTACGGAAAACGCTTACAAGAAACGCTCTGCGGAACTATTTTTGGTCTATAATCTTAAAAGCAGCAACAAGGTTCAATATATTCTGAACGGCGTCTTACTCAAAGATCCAGTTTCGTTGTTTTCCGGTAGCTAGAATAAGTCGCTTACAGATTCAATATATTCTAGTTTACTTCCGTTGTCGTTGAGTATGACGTCATTGCAGACTCAGTTCTGACTGGCGGTTGCTGCCGTAACGGTACCATTATAGTTGCTCTTGCCATATCAGTGATTGGCAAATCTTGATAATCATCACCTAAAACCCACTTGGCATACCGCTGATTAAACTTCCTGTACTTCAGCACTGCGCTTAAAGCAATTGGGCCTTTTGCCCAGCTAGGTATTTTGAAAGAATACTCAATAATATCCGACCCACCAGCTGGAATGAAATTTTTATAAGTCTCGCCTACCCGATTAAATAAGTCATGCTTCCAAACAAGCTTGCCAAAGCGATCTATCGGTAAGGAACGATAAAAGTAAGCATTAATTTCCACTGATAAGTCATCTTCAAGAAATCCACTTTCATAAATAATTTTTCCTGTTGCATCGACTGCGGTAAAAGCAATCCAAGACTCATTGATATCCAACGTGCCTCCAGGGAAATTGTGACCGACTCCGATATTTGAAGCGACTACGCTTACTTTCACACTTTCATTTAAATAATAGTATGCCGGTGCTTCCGTACTCGCTCTGATATCTTCAGTAATTTGTTTATCTGACTGTGTGGCGTCTTTGCGGTTCGGCGGATTTATGGTCAAGCGTACTTTATTGCTTTGTAGAAACTTCTGTGTTTGTGCCAACTGCTCTTGATCGTTATTTAACGATGGCAACATTGTGTTTGCACCGATGAACCGGTGAGAACGAAATTTACCGTCCGAATTGGCGGAAGGATCTTTTCCTTCTACCAGAGGCATATGACAATCCTGGCACCTTGTTCTTTCCGAGTGGGCAAATGCTTGTTCACTTTGCATAGAATAAGGGCTTTCTAGCCAAGCAGTGTATTCATCCTGCATTTTTACCCAACCCCAGTCATTCATTTCCTTATCCATAAACTGAACATGACAGGTAGCACATACCTCTGGTTCAAAAAGGATGTCCTTTGCCATGTCTGATTTATGTTGAGATGGATTAATACTCACCAGGTAATCGTGCACAGCATTGAGAAATGAAGATTGAGAGCCGAAAAACAAATAAGGATTTAGAGGTTCATAACGGTAGCTCGCAACGCCTTTCAAATGGGTGGTTGATTCAATATTGTGGCAACTTAAACAACTAATCCCCTCATTAAATGCAACAGTATCTTTTACGCCACCATGTGTACCGCCTTCAGACAATTGACCTGTTAACAAAGCAACCGGAGCATGACAGCCCTCACAATAACGAGTTGCTTCAATACCTTTATTTTTTGCTAATAAAGAGACATTTGTAACATAGGATGGGTCTGAAGCTGCTTGTTTATGAATCGAACTGTACCACTGTTCTGCAATCTCCTGATGGCAATTTGCACAATTCTGTGACCCTGCAATCTGGTTCTTATCTATAAAAGTGCCACTGGCTGTTTCCGTCTGACTTGGGCGGAATGGATGCGAACTGTAGTTATATTGGTAATCTGTAACAGCGGGTTGATTATTTGGTGAGGGCCAAAATGAAAGGTATAGGGTAAGCGATCTTAAATCAGCACTTTACGCAGTTTTTGGCACATTCCAAGGTAATAATGCTTCTAATTTTTCAACTGTCGTGGCATCGGCAATATTAT
>Ga0208063_1000284_pt1 | contig 17367 bp, 12 predicted proteins | sample DeeseametaMP0203_FD_184219 | JGI IMG/M metagenome (GOLD analysis project Ga0208063, IMG submission 184219) | Marine microbial communities from the Deep Atlantic Ocean - MP0203 (SPAdes) | ecosystem: Environmental > Aquatic > Marine > Oceanic | place: South of Cape Verde, Atlantic Ocean... | reverse complement strand
TTACCGGACTTGATTTGGTGGAGTGGCAGTTACGGATTGCCGTGGGAGAAAAACTTCCATTGAGTCAGAAGGATGTCAAACAAAATGGTCATGCCATCGAAACCAGAATTTATGCGGAAAATCCGGAAACCGGATTTTTACCAAGTATCGGCACTTTGCAGCGTTTGGCTTTTCCAGGATTGAACCATAATAACAGTGCGGACAACAGAGCAACCATCAGAATAGATAGCGGAGTTGAACAAGGCGGAGAAATCAGCATACACTATGATCCGCTGATTGCAAAACTGGTTGTACACGCGGATTCACGTAAACAAGCCATTCGTACTATGCAGACTGCATTAGCTCAATCCGGTGTTCTTGGAGTGGAGACAAATCTTGGTTTTTTGCAGAGCATTTTACAGCATCCGTATTTTGATGCAGGAAAAATGGATACACTGTTTGTAGATTCAAACCTTGAGTCTCTGCTTGAGGAAAATCAGGATTCAGTTGACTGGGTTTGCTGGGGAACCGCGATTGCCTGTTTGCTGGAAGATTATGCTGAGTCAGAAACGAAAGCCCAGGAGTCAATGGAACCTTGTTCGCCCTGGAACAGTCTGAACAATTGGCGGTCAGGTTTTCCGGAACCTCACAGGGTACAGTTGCGCAATCAGCAGGGTACGGAAACAGAAGTCATGATTATTAAAGAAAATAATTCTTTCAGGATTTTAAACGAAACTGAGGGAATATTGGTCACAGTTTCCCGTCATGGTGATTTGCTTGATCTAAGCTGGAACACCAAAGGTCTGGAAGAATTTGGACATCATTTGCTGGTTCTGATGAATGATGTACATGTTTTGACAGTACATGAAAAAGGTCGTAATTATTTCACTCGTCTAGATCCTTTAGCTTTTGAACAGAGTGAGGAAGAGAGCGATTCCCGGCTTTCGGCACCCATGCCGGGCAACATTATCCGTGTGCTGGTCCAAGCTGGAGACAAAGTTATTTCCGGTCAACCATTATTAGTGATGGAAGCCATGAAAATGGAACACACGATTAATGCTCCTGCAGATGGAATTGTAGAACAAGTTTTTTTTCAAACCGGTGACCTGGTACAAAATGATGCAGAACTGATCAAGTTTTCTCTGCTTTAATGTTGTTTCCATGTGTTGTACTGTAAGGTCTGATAACATTCTCTATCCGGCTCCTGGTTATTAGAGACTCCTTCATGAAAAACATCTGTACAATTATTTTAACTTTTTTGTATTTACTAATTTTCCTCGTAAATGCCCAAAGTAAGGAACGACCTGTTCCTGCAGTACAGCATAAATATACAAACCAGCTTATCCACGAAAGCAGTCCATATTTGCTACAGCATGCCCATAATCCAGTGAACTGGTATCCATGGGGAAAATCCGGTTTTGAAAAAGCAGAAAAAGAAAATAAACTGATCATTGTCAGTATAGGTTATTCATCCTGCCACTGGTGTCATGTAATGGAAGTGGAAAGTTTTGAAAACGAGGAAATAGCAAAAATTATGAATGAAAATTATGTTGCTATTAAAGTAGACAGAGAGGAACGGCCGGACATTGATCAGATCTACATGAATGCTATTCAGTTGTTGACAGGCAGTGGCGGCTGGCCCTTGAACTGTATTACACTGCCAAATCGAGAACCTTTTTTTGCGGAACTTATTTTCCAAAAGAAAAGTGGCTGGAAATCCTAATTAAAGTCGCAGATTTTGTTAAGCAAAATCCTGAAAAAACAAAATTACTTGCGAGGCAGGTCACAGATGGTGTGCGGTCCAGTGAAATAAATTTTGCCACTGATGAAAAGCCGGAATTCAGCATAAAAGATTTGAATGGTGTCTTTGCCGCTTGGCAAAAAAATATAGATTATCTACAGGGCGGAAGCAAAGGAGAACCTAAATTCCCAATGCCGATTGGCTACCAATTTTTGCTGCACTACAATTTTCTTGTTAAAAATCCGGATGTATTGAAGGCAGTAACAGTTACTTTGGACAAAATGGCAGCAGGAGGTATTTATGATCAGGTAGGAGGAGGTTTTTCAAGATATTCTACTGATCAGTACTGGAAAGTACCGCACTTTGAAAAAATGCTCTATGACAATGCTCTTTTGGTAAGCCTGTATTCCCGTGCCTATCAGCAGACAAAAAATCCAAAATACAAAACTGTTGTTCAAGAAACACTTGCTTTCATAAAAAGAGAAATGACTTCTCATGAAGGAGGGTTTTTTTCTTCACTAGATGCAGACAGTGATGGTGAGGAGGGTAAGTATTATGTGTGGAAACTTGAGGAGTTGAAAAACATTTTGGGCCGTGAAGCTGATTTTATAATTGATTATTACAATTTGACTTTAGAAGGAAATTGGGAAGACAGGAAGAATATTTTATATATTTCTGCAACCGACAAACAACTGGCAGATAAATATCGAATCACTGTAAGTGAATTAAATAACCGAGTATTTGAGTCAAAAGAAATTTTATTGAAAGAAAGATCAGCTAGAGTTCATCCCGGGCTTGACGACAAAATTATCACTTCCTGGAATGCTCTGATGCTTAAAGCATATATTGATGCTTTTGAGGTTTTCGGCAATGAGGATTATTTGACTGCCGCACTTAAGAATGCAGAATTTATTGCCAGTAAATTAAAATCTGCTGATCACAGATTAAATAGAAATTATAAAAACGAAAAGGCAGGCATTAACGCATATTTAGATGATTATGCCTTTAGCATTTCTGCTTTCATTTCCTTATACCAGGTTACATTTTCAGAAAAATGGTTAGATACTGCACGAAAATTAACAGACTATGCAATTGATCATTTCTTTGAAAATAAAAGCGGAATGTTTTTTTACACCTCTGATCTTGATCCGGCACTGATTGCAAGGAAGAAAGAGATAATTGATAATGTTATGCCTGCTTCAAATTCAGAAATGGCAAAAAATCTTTTCGTTTTGGGGTATTACTTTTACAATGAAGAATATCTGGAAAAATCCTCAAAGATGCTTAACTCAGTTAAGAAATATACTTTAAACGGTGGCAGCTATTTTGCGAATTGGGACATTTTGATGGCATGGTTCTCCAGTGAACCATATGAAGTGGCGATTGTTGGAAAAGAATTTGAGCATCTGCGGAGAGAGTTTAACGGACACTACCTGCCAAATGTGTTTTTTTCCGGAGGGAGCAGTGAAGGTACTTTGTCTTTACTTGAAAACAAACTGGTTGAAGGGGAAACCACAATTTATGTGTGTCAGTTCAAAGTCTGTAAACTTCCTGTGACTGATACAAATGCTGCATTGACTCAAATCTTTGATCAGTAATTGTGACTCTTCCATAAAAAATATTTTCCAGTAAAGCTGGAATCATGAAATTATCAAATGAATTAAATTTTAGATAACTGCTCATTGGGTAACTCAAAAAAAATCATGTCCGGAATGTCTGAAAAGTATTGTTTACTTTATTAAAATCCAGCAAATATTTAAGGCTCACTGAAAAAGTTTTTCTTTTGTCATCCCGGATCTTTGCTTAGCTTCCCCCGGAATGACACGGTTTAGGGACTATTTACTGTTTTATCAATAATTTATGAAAAAAACTACAGGAGTAAAAGTGACAGAAAAAAAATTATCAATCTTTGAACGCTATCTTACAGTTTGGGTATTGCTCTGCATTGTGGGCGGAATTATTATAGGTAAAATTGCACCTGATGCTGCAGCAACGCTGAATGAATTTTCTGTTTATCAAGTATCTGTTCCCATAGCAGTTTGTTTGTTTTTCATGATGTATCCAATCATGGTAAAAATATATTTTTCACAGGTTTTAAAATCATCAAAAACTCCAAAGCCCGTTTTTCTGACCTTGTTTATAAACTGGGCAATCAAGCCCTTCACCATGTTCGCCATAGCCTATTTCTTCCTGGGTTATTTGTTTGTAGATTATCTTCCCGGAACTGAGATTCTGAAAAATGGTGAAGAAGTTGAATTATGGCGTAGCTATGTTGCCGGTGCAATTCTGCTCGGAATTGCTCCATGCACTGCAATGGTTTTGATGTGGGGCCACCTGGCAAAAGGGAACGCCGGCTTAACACTGGTAATGGTAGCAATAAATTCACTGATAATGCTCGTTATTTTTGGACCTTTAGGAGGATTGTTATTGAACATAAATTCCATGCCCGTACCATGGGAAACTATGCTGTTTTCAGTATCAGTTTATGTAGCTTTCCCGCTGATTGCCGGTTACCTGTCAAGGAAATGGATTCTTCAATACAAAGGTCAAGAGTGGTTCAATGAAAAATTTCTGCATTGGCTCTCTCCGGTCAGTATAACAGCATTGCTTGTCACTCTGCTTTTACTGTTTTCATTTAAAGGAGAAGTTATCGTCAATAATCCGCTTACTATTATATGGATTTCTATTCCACTTTTCATTCAGACAGTTTTGATTTTTGTGATTGGATATTTTATTTTGGCAAGGTGGATGAAATTATCCTATCACGATGCCGCACCGGCAGCTTTAATTGGTGCTTCAAATCATTTTGAGGTTGCAATAGCGACGGCAGTTGTTTTATTTGGTTTGTCATCGGGTGCAGCACTGGCGACAGTAGTAGGAGTTTTGATTGAGGTTCCTCTGATGCTGATGCTGGTCTCAATTTGTAAAAGAACGTGTCATCTTTTTGATGAGTGCCACTTGGACTATCCAAACTGCAAGCCTGTTCTTGTGTCTAATGAAATATGACTATCTCGTAAAAAGTCTGAAATCCACACAGTCATTTCGGTCGTAAGGAGAAGTATTACTGATATTAGAATGGTGGCTTATACAAGATTTCTAACTTCACTCGAAATGACAGGTTTTTAGATATTATTACGACTGCATCAAGGATGAATATTCTATTTCATCAAGACATTCTTTATAAAGACAAAATCCAGGAATAAGGACAATTATGCGAAAGGTTTACAGTTCTCCTAAAACGGATTTGGTCTATTTTGCCAAGAGCGTTCTGGAAGCTAATAATATAGAAAGTGTGATCCTGAGAGAACAGTTGGCAGGAGTCGTCGGCGGGATAGCTCCTCTTGATGCATGGCCTGAACTCTGGGTTCATGACGCTGAAAGGTTGGTAGAGGCTCGTCAGTTACTTGAGGCTTCGATGGCGAAGTCTGAAACACTGGATAAACCCTGGCAATGTCAGGGTTGTGGTGAAAAGATTGAGGCCCAGTTTACCCAGTGCTGGAAGTGCGGTACAGAGTTCTGGTTATCTGAAAGCTGATTTGATTACCTAAATTGCAAAACGAAGCTTAATACGGTTCGGCTGTTGCTTATGTTATATTTAGGGTCAGAGTAATATTAATAATAAATTTTAATCTATAAAATTAATACGTTAGTCATGAGATTTCGCAAGATAATGATACTATTAACTACGGCATGTCATCTCATGCAAGGGGAGAGATCTGATAAAGAGTTTATATCGTGCAAGATCTCTCACATAAGTTTGAGAGGAAACGACAATACTCGTTACTGTCGAGATAATTAATAATTTTATAAAACATATGGCACGTCTTCAAAGAGCGGCACCAATAGGTATTCCTGTGCATTTATTACAAAGAGGAAACAACCGTCAGGATTGCTTTAATATGAATGGAGACTATGCAGCATATTTGTGGTGGCTCAGGGAGTATTCCGAAAAATTCCAGGTAGAAATCCACGTATGGTCTTTAATGAAAAATCATATCCATTTGTTATGTACTCCACAATTGGAGGGTGGGCTGAGCCGTATGGTCCAGGCTTTAGGCAGGCAATACGTGCGGTATTTCAATTATCAGAACCATCGAACAGGTACTCTTTGGGAAGGGCGCTATAGATCATGTTTGGTCCAGCCTGAAGGATATTTGCTTAAAGTCTATCGGTACATTGAGCTGAATTCGGTGCGAAAAAAATATGTTAGCAAACCCTCTGACTACCATTGGTCCAGTTATCAGATAAACGCGCAGGGAAAGCCTTCCGCACTTTGTAAGCCCCACGCTGAATATTTGAAGCTGGGTGAATCAAAAGCAGAACGGACAGAAAAATATCAGGAAATGTTTGAGCAAAGTTCCAGGGAAGATTTACTTGAAGAAATCAGGGACAGTACAAACAAAGGACTGGCTTATGGAGATGAGAGTTTTAAGATAGAGGTTGAAAAAATGACAGGCCGCCGAGTCAGATCATTGAAAAGCGGGAGACCGTTTGGTTGGCGAAAACAAAAGTCATCATGAAACGATTACAGAATTAAATTTTTCAAAGTGTGTTAGTAGATGAAAAAATATCCAAAAAAATCTAAAGCCGTCTATTTTTTTGGAACCTGCCTGGTGGACCTGTTTTATCCGGAGGCCGGAATGGCAGGGATCAAGCTTCTGCAGCGTGAAGGATTGGAGGTCATTTTTCCGCAGCAGCAAACATGCTGCGGGCAGCCGGCCTTCAATTCCGGGTTCCATGACGAAGCTCGTAAAGTTGCCGCAAAACAAGTTGTCTTATTTCCAAAAGATATTCCGATTGTGATTCCATCCGGCTCATGCGGTGCAATGATCCGTAAGCATTATGCTGAACTATTTAAAAATGATGACCTCAAAACTGAGGCAGAATCTGTGGCAGAACGTATTTTTGAGTTAACAGAATTTTTAGTATATGTACTAAAAATAAAACTTAAAGACCTGGGTGAACCGATTAAACTAACGTGGCATACTTCCTGTCATGCAAAGCGGGAAATGGGAATTGACACTGAACCGAAGGAGTTATTGCGTCAGTTGAAAAACGTCGAATTACTCGAACTTGAGCGGGAAGATGAGTGTTGCGGATTTGGCGGTACATTTGCCGTTAAGGAGCCTCATATTTCTGCGGCAATGGTAAAAGACAAGGTTGATGACATTTCAAAAACTGGTGCAAGTCTCTTGCTCAGTGGAGACTGCGGTTGTCTGCTGAATATTTCCGGTGCAATGAAACATTCCGGAATTTCGACAGATCATCAGCATATTGCGGAATTCATTTGGGAACGTACCGCAAACAATAAATCTTAAAACAAAAGTATACGATGAATACAGAACACATGAGTTTAGCTGAAGTTGAGAGTCTGGCAACTGACGCATTGATCGGCACAGGAACACGTCTGGAATCCGCGCAGTCAATGGGTAGGGCTGCGCGAGCGGCTGAACGTGACGGTATACGGAGTCATGGACTGCTCTACGTTCCAACATACTGTGAACATGTGAAGTGTGGTAAAGTAGACGGTACTGCAGTTCCTGAAATAATCCAGCCTCGCTTATCCGCAATTAAGGTGGACGCAAAAACAGGTTTTGCGCACCCTGCAATTGAAGCTGGATTTATTGAATTGATACCGCTCGTTAAATCGAACGGCTGTGTCGGACTCACTATAAGCAATTCCTACAACTGTGGAGTACTGGGTTATCATGTGGAACGCCTTGCTGAAGCCGGACTTGTAGGAATCGGCTTTACGAATTCACCGGCCTCGATCGCGCCTGTAGGAGGGAAAAAACCTGTGATTGGTACAAATCCGTTTGCTCTTGCAGTTCCGGATTCTGCGGGAGGTGTGGCTTTCGTGCTGGACCAGAGTGCAAGCGTTGTTGCCAAGAGCGAAATTATTATGCGTGCACGGGAAGGAGATTCGATCCCTGAAGGCTGGGGGCTGGATGCTGAAGGACAAACTACGACAGATCCGGAAATAGCGCTCAAGGGAAGTATGGCTCCGAGCGGTGGTTACAAAGGTTTCGGTACAGGTTTGCTGGTCGAAGTTATGGCTGCCGCACTCAGTGGCGCTATGCTTGGTCTTCAGGCCAGTCCTTTCTCCGGCACAGCAGGCGGGCCTCCGAGAACAGGACAGTGTTTCCTTGCCTTCGATCCGAATGCGTACTCTGGAGCAGAGTTTGCTGAGCGAATCACAATCCTGACAGAAGCAATCCAGAGTCAGGAGGGTGCACGCTTGCCAGGTGACCGTCGCAAAGAGAATCGTCAACGTATTGAGATCGAAGGTGTTGAGGTTGAGAAATCCTTGATTAAACGAATTCAGACTTTTTGTACTTGAAAAACTCCTAATTAGTTAAGAGTTCACAGAAAAAAAATCCTTTGTCATTCCAGACTTGATCAAGGATCAAGAACCCAGAACAAGTGGATTATTCCGTCTCAATAAATTACTCTTTACATTCAAGATGGGCGCGAGTGTAAGGTCCAATCTCTTCTTCCTCTAAAACCTTAAAATCACCGTAACAGTATTTAATTGCCCGTTCCTGCAACTGGTCACGTTCTCCTGTTTTGAAAATAATGTATTGGGGTTCCCTGCTGCAGCCGGGGAGTATCTGCAGAAAATTCAAGGATGTACAAAGGAACAATATTTTGAAAATTTTCTGCTTATGAATCATTACTTTATTTTTGGTTCAATTGCATGAACAGGCTTACACTGTGCCACTCTACAACTGTTCCTGCAACTTCATTTCGGAAAGTCTCCCGTAAATTATTAAGTTGTTCCGGAGAAAAATATGCTGATAACCGCTGTCCGTAGCTGGAATGGGGGCTGTTCTGATGAGATGGAAACCATTGTTCTATTTGTTCAGTTCGAATCATGGTTGGGATGCAGTACTCTTTAACCTGCCAGCGAATGATATTCCAATTTGCACCTTTCAGCTCATCACAAAGAGTGGATGGTGTCCAGCTGCTGCGCACATTTTCTTCATCCAGGTAAATTCCTTTTTCTGCGGTTTTCAACTTTTTCCTAAAATCGGGCTCAAGCAATTTTTCCGGAATCAAATCTGAAAGACGCTGCCCCAGAGCGGGGACCGTCTCTCCAAAAACGAAAAAGCCATCAGCAGAAATCCACGGTTTTAGAGTTTCAAGAAAACCTGTTTTGTCAGCGTGTTTCTGCAGTACATTCCGGCCGACAATACGCTCAAAACGTAAATCTGCAATTTCAAAAGACGCAGGACATCCGGAACCGTCCACTGCAATTTTAGCTTCAATTCCGGAAGTGGTTTTTTTGAACAAAGTGCCAAGTATTTTTTTTTCGTTAGAGGATTCAACAAGTGCATAAACATTCTCCTCAGAAATACGGCGAAGAAATTCACCAAGGAGCAATCCTTCACCTGCATTGAGCACCAGTGCAAGAGTATTGCGTGAAATCTCGCTCCATTCCGTCAAATGATCACGAAACTCGTTAAGCAATTCCCCTGAACTGTCAAGTGTTCTGGCTTCCCAATAAATTGAACCTCCAGATTGTTCGGATGCAGTTTGGGAAAAAAAAGCTGCAAGTTGTGCTTCGCGGTTCCGTGATACATTTTCCTGTATAGAAGCTTCAAAACCTTGTTCTGAGGGCTGATAAAAAATCCGGCCCTGCAAAACATCCGGAAGATACTGCTGTGCGACCCAATGATCGCGGTAGGCATGTGGATAAAGATAGCCTTCTCCGTGTCCAAAGGCTTTACCGTCGCGGTTTGCATCTTTGAGCAGATCAGGAACTTCATCAGCCTGTTCATTCCGCACAACAGAAATTGCATCAAAAAAGGCAAAAGCCGAATTACTTTTTGGTGCGGTACTTAAATACAAACAGGCTTGTGCCAGGTGATAACGGCCTTCCGGCATGCCGACATAATCAAAAGCCTGGGCTGCAGATGAAACCACACCCAACGCCTGCGGATCAGCCATTCCAACATCTTCTCCGGCAAAAATCAGCATCCTCCTGAAAATGAAGCGCGGGTCTTCACCTGCTTCCACCATTTTTGCCATCCAGAAAAGTGCGGCATCCGGATCAGAACCGCGCATCGATTTTATAAAAGCGGAAATTGTGTCAAAATGCGCATCGCCGTCTTTGTCATAAAGCACTGCACGCTGCTGAATTGATTCTTCTGCAATTTCCAGTGTAATTTGCAGCACGTCATTTTCGTCAGCTTGACTTGTTAAGACGGCGAGTTCAAGTGCATTCAAGGCTGCTCTGGCATCACCTCCTGCAACATGTGCCAGGTGCCTGCGTGCCTCTGCTGCTAGATTTACTTGCTTGTCGCCAAAACCACGTTCAGAATCTGTCAGTGCCTGCTCAATTATTTCCTCCACTTCAGTTGATTTGAGGGACTGAAGTTGAAAAATTCGGGAGCGGCTGACGAGCGCCTTATTGACTTCAAAATATGGATTTTCGGTTGTCGCGCCGATCAGAATAACTGTCCCGTTTTCCACATGCGGAAGGAGTGCATCCTGTTGCGCTTTGTTGAAACGATGTACTTCATCAACAAACAATACCGCGTGGCGCTGATGTTCTGTACGTACTTTTTTGGCAGTTTCAATACATTTGCGGATATCAGCGATTCCAGACAAAACGGCATTGATTGAAAGAAATTCTGCCTTGGTAGTATTGGCAATTATTCGTGCAAGTGTAGTTTTTCCTGTTCCGGGCGGCCCATAAAAAATCAGGCTTGACAGTTGATCGGCTTGAATCGCACGCCGTAAAAGGCGTCCTGGTGCCAGGATATGACTTTGTCCGACAAATTCTTCAATTGTCCGCGGCCGCATCCGGTCTGCTAAGGGAGCCTCTTTGCGGATTTGTTTATCGTGTGCGTGCTCAAATAAATTCACTTGAAAACTATTTTCAATTAGAAATGAATGGAACTTTAGCTGCTGAGTTTATATAGTGTGAGGTACATTTCAAGCTGTCATTGAAAAAGATTCTATCAACATTTTCCATAAACGGATACTGCAAAAATATGCCTTTCGGTTCTACAACTCAAGCACGGATTCGTGAACTTAGTGCCCTGATTCATCAATATAATTATTCGTACTACTGCGGAAATGATTCAGATGAAAGCGAAAAATATTGTGCTGACGAAACTTATGATGCCCTCGTCATAGAGCTAAAAGCATTGGGGAATCAGTATCCTGAATTGAAACTGGAAGATTCTCCAACCTTGCATATTACAGGTGAACCGCACTCTGTTTTTCCGAGCAGAAAACATCTGATTCCAATGCTCAGTTTGGGAAATGTTTATTCATTGGACGAACTTAAAAGCTGGGATACAAGCATTCAAAAACTGCTTGGCGGACAAAATACGGAATACGTTTGCGAGTTAAAAATAGATGGGGTGGCCATTTCCGCAATTTACAGAAACGGATTATTGAGCGCGGGTGTTACCCGTGGTGACGGCAGCGAAGGTGAGGAAATTACACCAAATATCAAAACAATCAGTTGCCTGCCTTTGAAGATCAATGATGAACTGGATTTGGATGTACGGGGTGAAGTTTATTTTCCACGGAAAAATTTTGACGCTTACAATCAGCAACGCATCAGTTCCGGTGAACTGCCTTTTAAAAATCCAAGAAACGCAGCTGCTGGTTCTTTGCGGCTTTTGGACAGTACTGAAACACGACGCAGAAACTTAGCTGTCTTTATCTACACAATTGCAGAAGGTGCACCTGAGGAATCCCATGCAGGAAATTTGGAATTTTTACAACAACAGGAATTTCCGGTCAATCCGGAAACAAAAAAAGTTGGATCAATCAAAGAGGTGCTCGAATTTTGTCGTTACTGGGAAGAACATAAAGAAGAACTGCCTTATGATATTGACGGCATTGTACTGAAAATCAATTCACTTAAACAGCAGCGGCAGCTGGGTTTTACTGCAAAATCACCTCGCTGGGCGACAGCTTTTAAATTTACTGCAGAACAGGCTTTTTCCGTGTTACGGGAAGTGGAAGTTGGGGTGGGGCGAACCGGTAATTTAACACCTGTGGCAATTCTTGATCCGGTTGAACTTAACGGAACCATTGTAGGTCGCGCAACACTTCATAACTATGATCAGGTAGAACGATTCAACCTGCATCTGGGTGATCATGTGACACTGGAAAAGGGTGGTGAAATTATTCCAAAAATTGTTGCAGTTGATCCAACTAAGCGCCACTCAGCTGCGCAAAAAATCAAGCCGCCGCAATGCTGTCCCTCGTGTGGTACTTCAGCTGTTCGTTTTCAAGATGAAGTGGAGTGGCGCTGTCCAAATTCTGAATGTCCTGCTCAGCAAAAAGAGCAGATTTTACATTTTGTTTCACGCAGAGCAATGGATATGGACACAATTGGCCCCGCATTGATTGAACAATTGATGACTAAAAATTTGCTGCAAAATGCCGCGGACCTTTATTTGCTTCGTCACGAAGACTTGTCAGGACTCGAACGTATGGCTGATAAATCTGCAGCAAATGTACTGTCCAGTATAGAAAAATCGAAAAAGTGTGAGTTGGCTCAATTCGTTCATGCACTTGGAATTGCAAATGTTGGAGAAAAAACAGCTAGCATCTTGGCACAGCATTTTGGTACTCTGGAAAGACTAATGTCTGGTACGCCGGATGATTTTGAAAAAGTAGAGGCCATTGGTCCAGTGATTGCTGAAAGTATAATTGATTTTTTTCAGGATCAGCGGCAACGTCAGCTAATTGCTGATTTTCTCGAACGCGGTGTTTCTCCTGCTGAGGTAAAAATTCTGGAGATTGTTGACTCGCCATTCAGCGGAAAAATTGTTGTTTTGACCGGAACGCTTTCTGAGCCCCGCGATGTTTGGAAAAAACGCCTGATCCAGGCTGGAGCAAACGTAACCGGCAGTGTTTCCAAAAAAACCGACTTTGTGCTTGCCGGTGAAAATGCAGGTTCAAAGTTGGAAAAAGCAGAAAAACTTGAGGTTGCAGTGATTGACGAAACAACGGCACTTAATCTGTTGGAACAAATCAGTTGATTTCTCATTATTGATACAATAGTAAAAAGTTTGAAATCCATACTGTCATTTCGTGCGAAGCGAGAAATCTTAATGATATTAGTGTGGTCGCTTATACAAGATTTATCGCTTCGCTCTAAATGACAAGGTTTCAGGACTTTTTTTTAGACTGAATCACTTTCAAAAATACGGTTTGAACTGATAGCTGACAACTGACAGCTGATTGCAGAAAACTTAAAACTGATTACTAAAAACTACCCATGAAAGGTGTAATTTTAGCTGCTGGTTATGCAACCAGATTTTTACCTGCATCAAAAACAATTCCCAAAGAAATGTTTCCGCTTATTGACCGTCCGGCCATTGATTTCATTGTGCAGGAAATGGTGGATTCAGGTATTCACGATATTTTGCTAGTTTCGTCACGCAGGAAGAAAGTGATGGAGGATTATTTTGATCGGGAGATTGAGTTGTCTTCTGCATTTTCGAAGTCCAACGAAATTGAAAAACTGGAAGTAATAAAACCAATCGAAGCCAACATTTTTACATTGCGCCAACAACGAATGATGGGCACAGGGAACGCCTTGATGCTGGTTGAACCGTTTGTAGATAATCAGCCATTTGTCGTGGCCTATCCTGACGATATAGTTCTTGGTGAAAAGCCTCTCAGCAGGCAACTGATTGATGCCTGGAAAAAAACCGGCAACACGGTTTTGGCAGTTAAAGAGTTGGAGGAAGATCAGCTTTCTCGCTATGGAGTGATTGACCCGGCAGATTCCGGAAAAATTATGCAGGTCAATAAAATGGTAGAAAAACCTCTTCCGGGTACTGCACCCAGTCGTTTTGTTTCCTATGGACGTTACCTCTACACTCCGGATCTTTTTGAGGCACTGCGCAGGAGCGATAAAAGTCATTCGCATCAGAGTGAATTTACTCAAACCGAGGCGATCAATCATCTGGCTGCACAGGGGCAGGTATCGGCCCTGCAGTTTGAAGGAACCCGTTATGATTTGGGAGAACCACTCGGTTTTCTGACTTCTGCCATGCAAATCGGCTTGTTGCGTCCGGAATACAAGACTGCTTTGCTGGATGAAATGCGGAGGTTGCTCAAACTGCACGACAATCCCGACAATGAAAACAGCGGTTAAAATCCTCTTCTTTTTATCCCGTTGCTGTTTTTATCTCTCCAGTTTAATAAATGAAAAGTTCGGAAGTTTCCACACTTAAAACACCATCAGGCTACGTTGGATACTTGATGAACGGATTATTCACGAAAAAAATCAAAGTAGTAATTTATGAAAGAAACGGAAATCATTTTGATTCGCCACGGTGAGACAGAGTGGAACTCACAGCAGCGCATGCAGGGACATTCCAACAGTGATTTGTCATCTTTAGGTCAAGCACAAATTCAGGCACTTGGGCAGTGGATGAAAAATGTACCTTTCGACCATATATACTCCAGCGATTCCCTGCGTGCAAAACAAACTGCTGAGGCAATTACTCAGTTTTCAGGACATGAGCTGAAAATTGATCTGCGTCTGCGTGAGAAAAATCTTGGCGTTTTTGAAGGATTAACATCTGAGGAAGCCAGGGAGCGTCATCCTGAAGTCTTCCGTCTTTTCAAAACAGCAGGCTCAAAATATGTAATTGATGAAGGTGAAAGTACACAGCAGCTGCAGGATCGTGCCTTGGAGATTGTAGATGAAATCCGGATTAAACATCCGGAAGAACATGTATTGCTGGTGACACATGGTGGTTTCATTAGGGTTGTAATGAAGCATTCACTGGGGCTCTCTCTGGAAACACCCACACGCTTTTTAATCAGGAATACTGGTGTATTCCGTTTAGTATGGGAAGATAAATGGATTGTTTCACAAATGGGCGGAGTTTCACATTTGGAATAAATGAAGGAATCGGTTTTGTCAGGCTGGTCTGAAACCGTCACTAAAGTACATCTTTGAAGCCTTTAGCCTTTTATTTTTAACCTTTAATCTAGAATCTTAATTTTTGAATCTATTGAAAATCCTGCAAAGAAGCAGGCCGGAACGTTTGATCTGGGAAAATGAAAATTCTGGTGTTACTGTTCAGGTCTTGGAAAAAGAGGGTAGACGTGAATTGCGATTTGGCAACCATATCATGCAGAGCGTTTTTTCCACTGTCAATCCGGATCATCTTGTCTTGCCCTACACACGCTTCATGCTGCTGGGACTGCTCTTTTGTCCGGAACCAAAGTCAGTTCTGCATATCGGTCTTGGAGGCGGCAGCATTGTAAGATGGATGTATCGTGAATTCCCTACAATTCAGCAAACCATCATTGAAATAAATCCTGCAGTAATCGAGGCGGCACGGCGCTTTTTTGAGTTTCCACTTGACAAGCGGTTGAGTGTGATGCAGGCGGACGCAACACAAATTATTACAAAACTTAAATTGAAATATGATCTCATATTTTTGGATGCATACGGTGAATATGGGCCTCCGGAAGAGGTGACCCGTACAGATTTTTTGCAAAACCTTAGTAACTGTCTGAATACCGGCGGCTGGCTTGTTGGAAATTTGTGGACAATAACCGGAAATTTTATGGAGCGTCGTGAGCAATGGAAATCAACATTTACTCAGCTTTTTCAGGCACGTGCTAATCAGAAGGGAAATATAATACTTTTTGCCAGCAAAATTCAGCAACTTCGGGAAAAGCAGCAATTTAATGAAACTGCAAAGATGCTAAACAAACGTCACCCACTTGATTTTCGTAAAATGCTGAGTGAATTAAAAACTGTAATTTAAAATTGGTTTTGTTGAACAAACTGTCCTCAACTACATTATTCCAAGTAGAAATTCAAGTAGGACATGCTAGAACTAATTCAAGTATACGATTTATTAGAAAGATTTAATGTCTGAAGTTTTGAAAGTGTAATACGTATAATCCGCATTTGGTAAAACGGTGGGGAATGCGTATTTCGGATCCTTGATTAAGTTGTAAACTGCAGGGTCCTGAGCTTTTAATATTTCTTTAGTATTTGGACACCATTCTGTTTTTGCTTTTTTGCGCCCTGCGGAAGAGTCATGCATGCCAAAATTGGAACTGACGGACCAGTAGATATATTCGGTCATCATTGTAGCATAGTCAGCTGTCGGGTCAGCATAAAAGTACCAGGCATCGCCAGAATCCACTAAATCCGACCAAATGGGACAGGAGGTGTTATTGTAATTCCAGTTGCATTCCTCTTTTGCGCATCTTTGTTCACCGCCACGGGCAGTATCCATTGCTTTTGCCAGGGAGGAGGTGGAAGTATTGGATTCTCCAAAAACCTTTGGATAGACTCTTGAGTAACCGCGCTGAGTAATCAGATGAAAAATTTCTTCAATACTTGCGTCATGGCTCTTACCATCCGCATAATTGTTCAGCGTCTCGTAGGCACCTAAGCCGGAACCGCCTGCCCCTACTTCATCCAGAGGGTCTTGGTTTATCTCAACTGAATTTCCTTCAGCTTTATTATACATGCTCACGTAACCACCCAGTTTACTCAGTATTGCCGTGACACAGGTATTGTCCGGAGTACCGTCTTCATTGTTGTCAATCAGCTCTGCAGTAATGTTTGCTGCGTGCAGCAGCTTTTCATCTGGGACTTCAGAAGTTGCCAATATATTTATTCCAAAAATAGTTAAACCTTTAGAATAATTGGCGCTTTTTGCTACAGCAGTAGTTATCATATTTGCTGCTGTATCACCCACATTTCCAACTACTTTAACTGTACTTTTGCAGGCTGTTGGTGAAGCAGGTGAAATGTTTTCACTTTCACCATTATTTTTGTCATCGTCATCCTTTTCATCATCTTCCTCACTATCATCATCTTTATCATCATCACCATCCTCATCCTCATCTTCATCCTCATCCTCATCCTCTTTACAATCCTCATCATCGTCTTCACAAAGCTCTTTTCCCAGCACTTCGCGTTGAAACTGTAATCCAGTCTGCGTGTATTGAACGCTCAGTGGTGAAGTCAGGAAAAGCAGGAAAATTAGGATGGTAAGTATATTTTTCATATTTTGTTATTGGTTTATTTAGGATGAACTCCTTTTTCAGAAAGTTATAATATCTGAAGTTTTAATGGCATATGCACTATAACAGGCATCAGGCAACACAGTAAGAAATGCGTAGGTTGCATTATCGATCAAGTTGTAGATAGTCGGATCCTGGGCTAATAATTCAGTTTTTGTTTAGGACACCATTCTCTGTCTGGGTCCTTCCTGCAGTAGAATCATGCATGCCAAATTTGGAAGTGACCGACCAATACATATACTCAGTCTGCATGGTTTTATAGTCAGCACCGGAATCATTATAAAAGTACCAAGCCTTGCCGGAATCTACAGAGCCTGTTGCAGGGCAGGTTGTATTATTATAAACCCAGACCCCATCTGTTGTTGTCAACTGTCTGCCGCCTCGTGCTACATCCATCGCTAATGCCATAGCGGATGTTGAAGTATTGGATTCCTCAAAAACCGTTGGGTAGACGACTGAAAATCCATATTGAGTAATCAGGTGAAAAATTTCCTCAATACTTCCGTCAGGATGCACACCATCTGCATAATTGTCCACAGATTCATTTGCTCCTAAACTAGTGCTTTTTGTAACTCCAGCATTGTCCAAAACGTCTGTGTTTA
>Ga0208063_1000281_pt1 | contig 17405 bp, 15 predicted proteins | sample DeeseametaMP0203_FD_184219 | JGI IMG/M metagenome (GOLD analysis project Ga0208063, IMG submission 184219) | Marine microbial communities from the Deep Atlantic Ocean - MP0203 (SPAdes) | ecosystem: Environmental > Aquatic > Marine > Oceanic | place: South of Cape Verde, Atlantic Ocean... | reverse complement strand
TTGTGCTTATTATTCAATCTTAAACTTGTAACTAAAACACGCTATAGTGAGCGTATAAAAGTAAATTTATTAAAAATAAAGGACTTACCATGAGCGCGCCCCCATACGATGTTTTATCACTCAATAACGGCGCAAATATTATTTTTACGCCCTGCCCTGGTACAAAAACGCAAAACCTAGCGGATTCAATCGCTACATTAAAGGCCGCTGGCACTCACATGCTGTTATCGCTTATGCCGCAAAAGGAGCTTGAAAAAAACAACGTAGAAACAATTAATAGTGAGTGCAATAAGCACGATATAACCTGGCTTCATTTACCAATAAATGACGACGAAGCACCCAAACAGCCTTTTACATCAAGCTGGAACACCCACAAAACCGACATATTACAGGCCATACAACACAAACAAACCATTGCCATACATTGTAAAGGCGGTACAGGCCGCACAGGGTTGGTCGCTGCGCTTATTTTAAATTCGGCAGGTTACACAAAAGAAGAGGTATATAACTTAGTACAAGGCATTCGCTCTAAAGCGCTTACTATAGAGCTGCAAAAAGAATACTTTAATAACTTTGAGGTGTGAGGGAAAAACAGGGGAATATGTTAAAGCTCATTCTTAGTTACCCTTTATAAGCTTAGCCACTTATTAACGGTAACTAATCGTAATTATGTAAACCAAAAAACCTCCAAATAGGAATGAGCCAAAACCTGCAGGCCTAAATCTACTTTTAAATTTTTGAGCAGACCACACAGCAATTAAATACACCTAACTCTCCTAAAAACTAATACCTGCATAGGGTAATACAGTCGGACTTGACTAAAGTTAGCTAAAGAGTAGTGCAACCAAGTACTTTACGCCTCTTAATACTGTTGCTATTAGACTCGCAAGCTCATGTAGTAGAAACGATCATCTTTTCTATCGACTGCAAATCCAATACGGCTATATAACTTAAATGCTGGGCTTAGCTGAAATACTTTGAGGTCTATGAATTTGACGCTGTGTTGTCGAGCTATATCAACTACTTTAGCAATAACGTGAGCACCATAACCTTTGTTTTGATAAGCAGTTTCAATCTGAATATCGCGAAGTTGGCAACGCCCTTCTTCAAACGATAAGCGCACGACACCTATGAGTTGACTCTTACACAAAATATCAAAATTTTTAAGGTTTTTGGTAGCTTGGTAAATGTTTTCTACATCCCAATCTACCGCATACATTTCGTAATAGGGTTTCATATTGTTAAACGTAAACTGTGCGGCAGCCTTTAAGTCTTCAGTAGCAACAATCTCTAGCATCCATCTAGCCTCAAAAAGAATTAATACTCAATAAACTAATTAGCCACTTTAATTGAATAAGCTAAACTGCGCTATAAATTACGCGTGCTAATTGGTTAATTAGTTTTAACCAGCTTTCAGGGGACATATTCAACTTTTAACTTAAAAGAATACTTTGAAAGTTTGAGCAGTTAATAAAAAGCTAACGTAAAACAGCAAAGCTACTAATAGTTAAACGCCCATTAATTGGATCGCGTGCATAATCGTTAGCCGCATTTATATTACCAGAATGCAATAAGTTGCTTGGGTATATAACAACCCGATTTAACTTTGCTTCTACACTGTAAACTTGCTCAAACAAAGATGTACTGCCATTTATATAATGTGGGTTTTTGTGAAGCTTTTGCGCCATGGCTTGCTGCTTAATAGTTTGCCTATATGGCATAAGTCGCTCTTTTGTTATGCGTTCATACCCTAGGGCTCTATGCTTATAAAATGAAGTGCCACCATGCGTTTCATCACATAAAAAGTGCACCATAGCAAGTTGATTCATATTTGGTGTATCAAAATGAGGGAGCATTTGTATTGGCCTTAGCTCATCAGGTTCAGTGCATGCAATTGAAAAAGCAGAAAGTATTACATCAAACTCGCTTTTATCTGTCATATCAAAGTGTGAATTAATAATTGGCGCAAGGTCTTTTAACCGCTCGATATAACTAAGCGGTGCTGCTTTTCTTACTCCTGGATAAAAATCACTTTCTTGTGCGCAAAATGTTTCTCTAGCGTTTTGAGAAAACACAGCAAAATTAATAAGTGCATCTACATTATTTACAAAATCATCAATAACAATAATTGGGGTTTGCTCTTCCCCAACAGTGTGTATCTGTAACACCATATTTTTGTTAAGTGTAAAATCAATCATCGGCTAAATTAAGCACCGCATTTTTACGCTCAATCAATGGGTATATTTGGCCAAGTGAGGTTATAACAGTATAAATAGCGGGTAATAAAGCGCGTTGATGTAAAAGCGTAATTTGATCACTATCAAGTTGTGCGAGTCTTTCTTGATTAATAGTGTATAAGCCGTTTAACTTTGTTTTTTGACTGTTCTGAAACGTTACCTCAAGCGATAATGGCTGCAGTAGCTCATGCTGTAACAAGGTATCTATTAACTTTTTATTGTCTATTTCGCCTTGTAGTAAATGCCCTAAACACTGCTTTATTTTTTTAAAATAACCACTTTCTTCTGCGTTTTGGGTATAAATTGGTTCTAAATCATTCTGGCTTTGCGCTTGGTTATTAATGACTGCTGGGCTATTTAAATTAATACACACAGGGTATTGAGTTTGCTTTGCATGAGTATCACCAACAAAAAATGGCTGACGCTGTAACTGAAGCGGTAAATATACTCCCTGCCACTGCGAGTGCTGATAAAACAAGTTCTCATGTTGCTCAAAGCCTAATAAAGCATTGAGTGTAAACTCCCCTGTTTCTGAATTTTTTGCAAAAACTATAGGCTGCTGAACGGCAATTTGATTAAGTTCTGCCATAACAACAGGGATCATATTAATGTTTTCAGCGTGTGATTGTGCTTTTTGTGTGTCTATTTTTATATGCTGATGAGCACTTTGCTCTAATGCGACTAAATTTTCCATGCGTGTCTCTTTATTGTTTTTATGTGTAAATTTTTAAGCTAAATAGTGCTAAAGCCATGACTCTTAATTTTATTTAACAATTCTCGGTTACTAGGTAAGTTAGTGACTGCTTGGTTTATCATGCTTTTATTTTTATCAAACTGACTTTTAGCAAAATCAGTGTCTTTAAGCATATAGGAAGTTGTGCTGTAGTCACTTTTAAAGCCCATACCATATAAAACATATTGATAACTCGCCGCTGGAAACACCTCATTGTTACTTGTAAAGTCGTGGTCAGCAGGGGCGCGGTATTGCCATAATTTCATTAGATCTTGTAGGCTTTGAGGAATCGTTTTTGGGTCTCTGTTATCACGCCAAAATGCGTTATCGTCACGGGTTGATAAAATATAGTGTAACTTTAAAAAGTCGATTATTTTTTCCCACCTGTAGCTAAACGTCTCATTAAAGCGCTTGGCGGTAATATCCATAATATCGCGGGTGTGGGGGAGTTGTTCGCTTATCATTTGCGCTGACATTTCTACTAATACCAATGCAGAAGCTTCAAGCGGTTCCAAAAAGCCAGCCGAAAGCCCTACCGCAACACAGTTGTTCTGCCAAAAGTGTGAGCGATGGCCACTTTTAATAGGGATTTTTCTAATTGTTAACGACTCTATTTTATCGCCAACATACTCTTTAAGCTTTTCTCGTGCTTGTGCTTCGCTACTGTATTTACTCGAATACACATAACCTATCCCACGGCGGTGTTGTAACCCTATATCCCATATCCAGCCTGCTTCTTGCGCTGTTGAAATTGTGTGAGACGCAATGCTCTCATCTTCATTCTCATAGGGGACTTGCACTGCTAAGGCGGTATCGATAAACAGCACATCATCGCAAGGCATAAAAGGAACCTTATAATGCTCGCCTAATAACAATGATGAAAAACCGGTACAATCGACAAATAAATCACCGCTAATTTCACCTTGTTGCTTTGTGGTAACACTTGCAATATCGCCATTTTTAGCACTATTGACCTGTGTTACATCAGCTAAAAAATGTTTAACGCCAAGCTCCTGCGTACAATGTTTTTGTAAAAAAACGGCAAATTTTGCCGAGTCTAAGTGGTAGGCATAATTGGCTAAGGCAGCATATTCTGGGGTGCGAATTGTTTTAGGAGCAAGCCCTTGCTCACAAATAGCTTCTTGGTAACATACTGCATTAGAAAAAGACGTTGACTCAGCGGTATTATTTAACCAATGCCCTGCCATATCTGTTTTTGAAAAGCCCTGTGGCAAAACTAATGGGTGATAATAAAAATCATCATTGCTGCCATCCACCCATTTGGCAAATTTTGCACCTTGTTTAAAGCTTGCTTCGCACTCACGTATAAAGTCGGTTTCGCTAATACCAAGTGCTATTAATGTACTACGCATGGTAGGCCAAGTGCCTTCACCAACACCTATAATTGGTACATTTGGAGATTCAACTAGCACAACATTAAGGCCATCGGGGGGATTACTTTTATGGTGCGCCGCTAACCGTCCGGCTGTTAGCCAGCCCGCTATACCACCACCAACGACAACCACTGTTTTTATTTTTTTATTTTGCTGGTTCATACTTGTTACCTATAAAGGCATATTTAAAAAGTGGCTATTACTAAATGTAAAAGCCACTTTATTAATTAAAGTTAAAAACTACCGCGAATACCTAACGCAAAACGTCGTCCGCTATCTTCAACCAATAATAATTGATTAGAAAAACGACCACGCTTGTGCACATATTCTTCGGTTAAGTTAATACCTTCAAAAAATACCGATACATTTTCGGTAATGTCATAGCTGCCGCTAGCATCAAGTTGTGCGTAATCTTCCACAATTGTCACACCATCACCATTTAGCTGTGTAAGTGACTGTACGAAGCTATCGCGCCAGTTATAGGCTAAACGCGCTTGAAATGGTCCATTCTCATAAAAGCCAACCACATTATAAGAGTCGCTTAAGCCTGTTAATGCAAATACTTGAGTTATATCTGCAGGGTCTAGCTCTGCATCACTGTCTACAAATGTTGCATTAACCATAAAGCCAAAGCCACTGTCAAAACTATGCTGTAAGGCTATTTCCCAGCCATCAACAATCGCCGATTCGCTATTATTTGGTAAGGTGTTTGTAAATACAGCCGTTGAGTCGGCTGCATCAGGGTTATCTACATCGTTACCTGTTGAAGGGTCAGTCAACAATCCGCCACCAGACAATTCAAAGGTTAAATCTTCAGTGGTATTGATAATGAAGTTAGCAACATTCTTTCTAAAGTAACCAGCGGATAAATAACTGGCATCAGCGTAATACCACTCTAATGATAAATCTAAGTTATCAGAGGTAAACGGTTCAAGTTCAGGGTTACCAGAGCTTGATGTTAAATTGCCCCCCTGCCGAGTTGTTTCGATTACAGTTACAGGCGACATACTATCGAGTGTTGGTCGTGTAATTGTTTGTGATACAGCAGCACGTGCTATTAGCTCATCGCTTATTTCAAGCTTTACACTAAAGTTAGGTAAAATCGCTTCGTAATCTGAACTTGCTGAAATATTTTCTACGGCGCCAAAGTTTGCGAGCATTTCCGTTTTATCTAAGATCGTTAAAGCACTAACTGGCTCGTCTGTGCCTTTTACTTCTACATCGGTGCTTTCGTATCTAAAGCCGGCTGTTGCGTATAAAGGCATGCCTGCAAGTTCAGCTTCAAAATCAAATTCTGTATAAAACGAGAAAGTATCTTCAGTTATCTCAAACGACTTATTACGCTTAACTGCATCAAAACTAATAGGCTGACCATTCGCTGCAGCTATTTGCTCAAGGTACGCAAAGTTTGCCTCACCATCATGTGCAAGCCATGACGTTGGCATACGACCGCTGCCGCTCACATCAGATAAAAAGTCATCTCCTGCGTCAAATACAAATTGCGCTAAGCCTTCCATACTTGGGTCATCTGGGTAACCACAAAAAGTACAGTGAATACCAACACCTTCGTTATCCCAACGATCAAGATTTTTTGTTTCAGTTGAATACATAGCACCAAATTTGACCGAAACTAGGCCTGATGTACCATCGTTATGCCAAATGCTATCCCAACGAAACTGATCCACGGTATCTTCTACAGCCCAACCACGGCGTAGCATTACATGTGCTCGGCTATTGGCTGTATCTAAATGGTTTGATACGCCATCAGGTGTAACTGCAGGGTTATAAGCAACACCGTCCAGCTCTTGCTGGCCGCTATAAATGTTAGGGTTAGCAGAGGCAAACTCACTCGCATAAGGTAAAATACCGCCATCCACTTCAAATCGAACTCGGTTAGCATAGCCAATCAACGATAACTGATCCCCGCCACCATTATTAGCCTCACGCTCAGCTTTTGAGTGGCTTAAATCAAACTTCATATTTAAGTTATCGTTTACATGCCAATCAAAGTTTAAACCTAATGCGCTAGAGTTAGTTAAACGATCAAACTTTTTAGCGTGCATATCGGTGGCAAGGCCTACCTCTTGATATAAATCAACCACAGTGCCATTTTCATCAACAGTTGGCCCTGCAGCGCCGCCAAAGCCTTCTAAGTTTGGCGCTGTAAACCAATGCCCATAAGACGTTGTGTCTGCTTCTACATCAAAATCAGAATAGAGCGCATCAGCAGTGATAACTAAATCATCTGAAGGTGCGTACTGTATTACTAAGTTTGCATTGGTACGTGTACGTGTTTCTGTTGTTACTTTATGATCGTAATTACGCGGCGAAAAAATATTACCGGTGTATGCTTGCCCGCTTTGAGTTTGCGGGTTTGGGACGCCCACATTTTCTAACCAGCCGTCTACCTGCGCCTGGTTTAAGCGTGTTTCGCGCTCTTGGCGAGAAACAGCGAACAAAACACCCAATGTGTCATCATTAAATGTATTACTAATTAATCCAGAAATTTCAGGTGTGGTTTCTTCGCTATTTTCATCGTAAATACCCTTAACGCTACCTGCCACTTTAAAACCGCTAATCGCAAATGGTCGCGCAGTATTTACATTTACTGTTGAGCCAATACCACCAGATTGCATAGTGGCTGTTGAGGTTTTAAATACATCTAAGCTTTTAACTAGCTCTGATGCAATAGTATCAAAGCTAAACGCACGGCTTTGATTTTCAGAGGCCATTTGGCGACCATTTACAAGCACAGTATTAAACTGCGGGCCAAAACCACGCACCGTAATAAGCTGCCCTTCACCGCCTGAACGGTCTATTGAAACCCCCGTAATTCGCTGTAAAGACTCAGCTAAATTTGTGTCAGGAAATTTACCAATATCTTCTGCTGAAATGGAGTCGACCACGCCGCCCGCTTCTCTTTTGGCATCCATAGCTCGGCCAAGCGAGCCTCTGATCCCGCGTACTTCAATTATTTCTGGTTCTTGTGCTGCTGTCTCTGCCACTGCAGGGAGCGTTGCCATTGTGCTTAGTACAGCTAGTACAGCACTGGACACGCCATTTTTTTTATAGTTAGCCATGTTGTCAGTTCTCTCGAAACTTGGGTCTATTAAAATAGATATTTGCCCATCTTCGCTAACATGCGGTTGCAACCCTGTGCCATCGAGTAAAATCTGTAATGCGTTTATTATTGAATACTCGCCAGCAATAGTATTTGTTTGTAACTGCTGAATTTTATCCAGCGGAAAAAGCAAAGTAATATCGGCTTGCTCGGCAAAATTTATTAGCGATAAATCGGCCCTTTGTCTTGGAATATTAAACACAGCTTTATCGTTTACAGCGCTCGCTTTTACCTCGGTGGTGAGTAAGCTAAAAACCAGCGCATAAAGCGGTAAACAAAGCGGCAAATGTAAATATTCCTTGTGTATAGTTTTTGTCCACACACAGAACAAAGACGAGTGACTTTTTATTTTCCTCCATAAATTTTTTTTATTTTTTTTTAATAAATTATTTTTTTGACTAGCCATGCTAATTTTTTTATGCCTTTATTATTTTTATTGTTTGCGCTTTTAACTGTATTTTTAAACAATTAAAAATACAGTCCACATTGCAATTTTTTACTTATTAATTAAAAAGTTAAAGTTTCTAAAGTACAGAGCCAGTACTTAGTAAGGTATTTATAATGGCAAAAACTGTAGTACACTTCGCCTTTACATTACAAGCTTTATGCCCTTTGCGGTTAGTGAACATTAAATTTAAAAATAAAAAAACTCATTTATTTTTTAAATTTAATGGCGGATTTTTTCTTACCATTCGTCTTAGTTTGTATTGGCAAAACAATAACAATAATTGCCGTAAACACACACACGAGACACACACTAAATGACGAAAGACACACTTTTTTATAAGGTCTATTTGGCCTCGCGCAAAAGTCTCTCAAATGTAGTTGCACGTATAGTGCCGCCACATGAAATTGAAGATATAGTGCAAGAAACTTATGTGCGAATTTGTCAGATTAAAAACACTGAAAACATAAGCTCACCAAAATCTTTTATTTATAAAACGGCGCGAAATTTAGCGCTCGATTACCAAAAGCAAGCCAATATACGCCTAGTCGATGGGATCGACAACATGGAAGCGTTAGAGCAACTCTTAGCGGAACACCAGCAAGACGAAATGTACGAAAAAGCACTCACCGATAGTGAATTTTCTAATTTTTGTGAAGCCATACGGCTTTTACCCGTGCAGTGCCGTAAAGTGTTTGTATTAAAAAAAGTGTATGGTTATTCGCAGCGAGAAATTGCTGCTCAATTAAACCTTAGTGAAAGTACCGTGGAAAAACATATAGCAACAGGCATGAAACGTTGTACGCAATTTATGCGTCAATCTACAAAAAGTGTTTATGGGCAACCAAATACTTCTTCGCAGCTAAATGCAGGAGGGAGGAATGAGTAATGTTCATCATATAAACGAACGAAACACTAGCGACGATGCGCGCCTTGATAAAGCAAGTGAGTGGCTGGCTAAACTTGATCGTGGACTGTCTAAGCTCGAAGAACAAGCGTTAAAGCAATGGTTGTCACAATCTTATAAAAATGTAGAGGTGTTACTTGAAGTAGCACAGCTGTGGGACAAAATGGACGACCTCAGCCGCTTGTCAGATCTGTTTCCACAAACACCAGTAAAACAAAAACGCCTCCCTGTGTGGTTAGGTGCAACAGCTGCATCTATTTTATTAGCTGTTGCACTTAGCTTTTTTCAAGAAGCGTTTAACTTTTCATTTTTTTACCCGGTTAATCAATCAGCTGTGGTTGCTAAACAGCTTAATTTTCAAACCGACGTAGGTGAAAGTAAGGACATACTGCTTTCTGATAAAAGTAAAATCACCTTAAACACAAATAGCTTTGTTCAAGTGAGGTATACCCAACACACTCGCGTAATAAATTTACTGCGTGGCGAAATTCATATAGACGTAGCTCACGATAAAATGCGCCCTTTAAGTGTTATCGCTGGTGATAAAGTTATTCAGGCTGTTGGTACTGCATTTAATGTAGAAGTAGGTCAAAAGCAAATAGAACTGATTGTGACAGATGGCAAAGTCCTTGTTGCAGAGCAAAGTACCAAACCGTTACCAAATCTTTCCCAAGGGACTAATAAACAAGGTCAGTATTTATCAAATAGTTCAACTTCGGTGTCAAAGGGAGAAAAACTTGATTTAAGCTTCAAAGGTAAAATTGCTAAAGCGGCCGAAAAAGTTGATCCTATGGATGTAGCCGCTAGATTATCGTGGCGTAAAGGTAGCTTAATATTTAGAGGTGAATCACTTGCTGAAGCCATGGCTGAAATCAGCCGCTATACAAATATAGATTTCGAGCTTTCAGAGGATGACCGTCTCAAAAAAGTACAAGTAGCTGGCATGTTCAAAACGGGCGATATTAAAGGACTGCTAGAAGTATTAAACAATAATTTTAATATTGATTATGAAAGAGTTAGCCCAGATAAAATTCGTTTAAAATACGCAGCACCACACGTCTCAATATAGTAAAGTACACAATAATAAAAACCAGGACACACAATTATGACATCACCTCTCTCGCCGAGCAGTAATAGCCCGGCGCGCACATTGGGCACATGCTCTCTTTTTTACGTAATTTTTATCTCTGCAGTGGCTGCTATTGGTGGCTTTTTATTTGGTTTTGACTCGGGTGTTATTAACGGCACAGTGTCGGCACTCGGTAATGCGTTTAACTCAAGCAGTGTGGCTACGGGCTTTAACGTAGCGTCTGTATTACTTGGCTGTGCCTTAGGTGCACTTGCTGCGGGGCCGCTGGCTGATAAGTTTGGTCGCCGTGCAATTATGATCATCACCGCGATTATTTTTGCCATTAGTGCGTTTGGCTCAGGCATTAGCGAAAGCTCGGCCGAGTTTATTTTTTACCGCTTATTTGGTGGCTTAGGTATTGGTGCTGCATCGGTATTAGCGCCAGCTTATATTGCAGAGGTTGCGCCACCGGCCCTTCGTGGTCGTTTAGCTACATTACAACAACTCGCTATTGTATTGGGTTTATTTGCTGCATTTTTAAGTAACTATTTAATTGCTGATGCAGCAGGTAGTGCGCAAAATATTTTAATGCTTGATATAGCCGCTTGGCGCTGGATGTTTTGGGCTGAGCTTGTGCCTGCAATACTGTTTTTAGTGGGTGTGTTGTTTATTCCTGAGTCGCCTCGTTATTTAGTGGCGCAAGGTAAAGTAGACGATGCAAAAACAGTATTTAGTAAAATTTCGAACGACAACGTTGCTGAGCAAATAAGCGATGTTAAAAGCTCCTTACGCAGCGATAAAAAGCCAAGTATTCGCGATTTATTTATTGATGGCAGTAAAAAAGTACACCCGATTGTATTGGCGGGTGTTGCGCTGAGTGTGTTTCAGCAATTTGTAGGTATTAACGTGGTATTTTATTACGGCTCTGAGCTTTGGCAAGCTGCTGGGTTTGATGAGTCGCAATCGTTATTTATAAATGTATTAGCGGGGACGACTAATATTGTATCGACCTTTATTGCTATTGCCCTTGTTGACAAAATTGGCCGTAAACCGCTGCTATTAGTAGGCAGTATTGGTATGTTTATCAGCTTAAGCGCGCTTACTTATATATTTGGCAGTGCAGGCCTTGATGAAGCAGGCAAGCTTGCACTTAGCGATAACATGGGTACGTTTGCGCTTATAATGGCTAACTTATTTGTGGTGTTTTTTGGATTAAGTTGGGGCCCCGTTGTGTGGGTGTTATTAGGCGAAATGTTTAATAACCGTATTCGTGGGGCAGCGCTTGCTGTTGCTGCAAGCGCGCAGTGGATTGCTAACTTTGCCATTACCATGACCTTCCCTATTATGCTGGCTAACATTGGCCTTGCAGGTGCGTACGGCTTTTATGCTTTATCGGCACTTATTAGCATATTTTTTGTGGCTAAATACATTACAGAAACCCGTGGTAAAACACTTGAGTCTATGTAATTAGCCCTGAAAGCGGTGAACCCTTTTCACCGCTTTGTGTTTTTTAGGTAAATGATTGATTTAATATCAGTATTAAACCATCTAATAATTACTGCACTAAACATTGGCTTACCAATCGCGTTCAGTATTCCTTTTTACTATAAGTAATCGATATAAATTCCTTTTTTGAATATAGAAAATTAGCTATTGTCCGCGTTTTCCCACTACGTATGTCTATCAAAATGAAAAATAAGTTAGTATCTGGTTTGGCCCTAACCCTTACTTTAGGTTCGTTTAACGCATTTGCTACCAATGGGTATTTTACTCATGGTTATGGCATGACCCACAAAGGCATGGCGGGTGCGGGTGTTGCGCTATCTGAAGAGTTAATGTCTGGCGCTAATAACCCTGCTACCTTTTTAGCTAATGGCACGCAATTATCTGTGGGCTTAGAGCTTTTTTCGCCTGATCGAAAATACTCAGCATCTGATGTAGATACCTTTTACCCTGACGCATTTTACCTGCAAGCAAAAACCCAAAAAAGTGATAACACTTTATTTGCTATTCCTGAGTTTGCTATTGGCCACCAGCTTAATGACAAAGTAAGTATTGGCTTATTAGTTTATGGTAATGGCGGTATGAACACCGACTACAGCGCCGATTCAGAGCCTGAAGGCACATTTTATGCTGGCACTACGGGTGTTGATTTAAAGCAAATGTTTATTAGCCCAACAATAAGCTACAAACTTAACGAGCAAATACGCCTTGGTGTATCACCAATTTATGCAGTGCAGCAGTTTAAAGCTACAGGCCTTGGAAACTTTGCGCCTTTTTCGTAATCGCCCGAAGCCCTTACAAATAATGGTACCGACACCAGCACAGGCTTAGGTATTCAATTAGGTATTAGCCAAGATATAAACTCGTCATTAAGCTGGGGAGCAAGTTACCGCTCATCAGTATCTATGCAAGAGTTTGATAGCTATAAAGGTTTGTTTGCAGAGCAAGGTGGATTTGATTTACCTAGTTCGCTTCAAATTGGCGCAGCTTATAAAATTACGCCAAACAACCAGCTTGTATTTGATTGGCAAAAAATAAATTACAGTGAAGTAAACAGCATTGCTAACCCGATTGATAATTTAATGTCGGCTCCACTAGGTGCCGATGCAGGCGCAGGTTTTGGTTGGGACGATATGACCATTTATAAACTTGGCTATCAGTGGCAGCGTACAGCAAAACAAAAAATTCGCTTTGGTATTTCGTATACAGAGCAACCTATTCCTTCATCAAACGTTTTACTTAATATTTTAGCGCCAGGTGTGCAAGAATGGCATTTTACTACGGGTTTTAGCCATTCTATTAGTAACACGGTATAATTAAATGCAATGGCTTTTTACTCGCCAGCTAAAAAAGTATCGGGTGCTAACTACTTAGCGCCAAACCAACAAATATCAATTGAAATGGAGCAATCAGGCCTAGGTGTGTCGGTTGTTTGGGGAATATAAAATGGTTACAGAGTTTACGCCAATAGCGGCAGCTATAGGGGGTGCTTTAATAGGAATAGCGTGCGCACTATTACTGGTTTTATACGGAAAAATAGCCGGTATATCAGGCATTGTTAAATCTGTTTTTAATAAGCAAACGGCTGAGTCGCGTTGGAAATTATACTTTATTGCAGGGCTATTATTAGCCGGTATTGCAGTGCGTATATTTGCGCCATCTTTATTAGAAGGTGAGCTGAGCTTATCGCCTGTGCTTATAGTGATAGCTGGGCTACTTGTCGGTATGGGCACCTCATTAGCTAATGGCTGTACAAGTGGCCATGGCGTATGTGGCATGTCGCGTTTTTCTACCCGTTCGTGGGTTTCAACATGTACATTTATGGCCGTGGCTATAATTACAGCAAACCTAGTAGGTTAAAAAAATGACAGCAGTAATTCATGTTATTTTAGGATTTATATTTGGTTTAGGGCTTATCATTAGTGGTATGACAAACCCCGACAAAGTACTTAACTTTTTAAATTTTCAAAATCAATGGGATGGCAGTTTAATTATTGTAATGGCTGTGGCTATGGGAATAATGATGCTGGCATGGTTTTGGGTTGCCAAAAAAGATAAACCACTGCTTGGTGAAACGTTTACTTTAAGTGATGTTAAAAACATTAGCCCTCGTCTAATCACTGGCTCTGTACTGTTTGGTTTAGGCTGGGGATTAAGCGGCATATGCCCAGGGCCAGGCCTTGTGCAACTTGCTTCACTTAAAATGGAATTTTGGTTATTTTTTGCAGCCGTACTTGGCGGTATGTGGATAGCTAAAAAAGTATAAATTTAACTTCGAAATATATACGGCCTTAGTCCTTCATTAAAACTGGCAGGTATTAGCTTGCCAGTTTAACGCTATTTAAATAGCCTCTCTTTCCTTGCCTTGGCTAACTATTCATATAGGTACATAACTTGCTGCTTACTCTTTTAAGTTTATAAAAGAGAGGTAAGTAATGTCTGCTACTACTTTTTACAACCTAACAGAGCAACCTTGGGTTGTTATTGCTATTTGTTTAGTTTCTATAACTATAGCTTTGTTTTGTATCCGCTTTTTTATAATGTACTGGCTTAAAAAGTGGACCTCTCACACTAAATTTATATTCGATAGCTTACTTATCGCCTCTATCTCTAAACCGCTCACCCTTTGCACAATTATTGTGCTACTCACCATTATAGAGCAAGGGTTGTTAATACAAGGCGAGCCGGTTGCGAGCTATATTTCGTTTTCGACCATTAATATTATTTTGGGCTTAGTGGCTATTATTTTATTTTTTGACCGCTTTTTTGTGGGCACCATTAATTACTACAGCAAAGAGTCGGCGGTAATTTTTAATTCGCAAAGTATTATTAAAGGCATTATTAGGGTAAGCGTTTTATCGGTCGGGGCTTTAGTGCTGTTAGGCACCTTGGGTATTTCTATTACGCCTATAATTGCCTCGTTAGGTATTACATCATTAGCGGTGGCGCTTGCTCTGCAACCCACCCTTGAAAACTTTTTTTCGGGCGTGCAGCTTGTTATAGATAAACCCATACGGGTGGGGGATTTTATTGAGCTTGAGTCAAAGGAGCAAGGCTTTGTAGAGAAAATTGGTTGGCGCTCTACGTGGGTTAAAATGCTGCCAAATAATATGATTATTATTCCGAATAGTCAGCTTTCTAAATCGCGTGTTATTAATTACTTTTACCCCGAAAAAGAACTGAGTGTACCTGTTGATGTAAGCGTTCACTACAGCTCAGACCTAGAATTTGTAGAGCAAGTAACGCTAGAAGTTGCGCGCCAAGTACTGATTGACCATGAATGGGGGGTTGATGATTACAATACCTTTGTGGTGTATCACACCTTTGATAACTCAAGCATTAATTTTACCGTAATGCTGCGCGCAAAAGAGTACTTTAATCGGTTTTGGGTTAAATCTGCTTTTATTAAAGCGCTACATAAACGCTATAACCAAGAAGGTATTGTGATCCCCTTCCCTATTACAGCTATTAACACAGCGCAAGAAGCCGCTAATTTTAATAGCGATAAAAAATAAGCGCGAGATAAGCTCGCGCTTAAATTGCTTTAAAATTTATAGGTTACTTGGCCTACTATTTCTCGTGGGCTGCCTGGGAAGTGACCGTTACGCTCACTAAAGCCACTTACTGCGTATTCTTTATCAAATATATTATTAATATTTACGCTTAATAACACATCGTCAAAGCGCGTAGTCCAGCTCATATCAAATACAGTAAAGGGTTTAACTTTTTGGCCATCTTGGCTTATTTGCTCGCTTACGTAATTTGCGCCAAATGCTATAGACGAGTCGATGCTATCAAGCGCAAAACGCGACCATAAACCAGCTTGGTGGCGCGGCGCATTAGCAAAGCGAGAGCCATCACCGTAGGTGCTTGAAATAGTATCACCGGTCACACCTTCAATAACTAGTGTATCGTTGTAGGCGTAGTTAGCGGTTAGCGTCCAGTGCTCGGTTAAATCGCCCACCAGCGTTGTTTCAAATCCGCGGCTTTCTACCTCACCAATATTTAAAAGTGCTGCAATGCCGTCACCCGCGCCCGTGTCGTCTGGGTTACTCATTACTACGTTTTCTTTATTAATTTGGTAAATAGCAAAGGTGCTCATAATTTTGCCATCTAGCCATTGGTTTTTCATACCAATTTCGGTTTGTTTACCGGTTTCTGGGGTTAAGTTGCCCTCGCCTTCTACATCTTCTTGGTCACCCGATGATGCTGGATTAAAGCTTTCTGAGTAATTTATGTATAACGAGGTATTTTCAACAGGTTGGTATGTAACGGCCACGCGCGGTGTTACATCGTTATCTGAGTAACTGTAACCGGTTTCTTTATTTAGCTCTTTAAAATAATCGTAACGCAGGCCGGCAATCACGGTCCATTGCTCGTTAATGCTTACAACATCTTGTACGTATACGCCAAAACGGTCGGATTCAACACCATCGCGGTTCATGTCGGTAAGGTTATAAGTACTTGGGTCGGTTTCGCCGTAATTTAAGTCAAATATGTTTAAGTTAGCCACGCCGTCCGCTTCATAACGGGCGCGTAAGTAATCGTACTCGGTATCGACTATGTGGTAGTCGCCACCAAATAATACTTGGTGTGCTAATTGGCCTTGCTCAAAGCTATAAACAAAGTCGGTGGTTAAGCTTGTTTCTTCGTTGGCGCGGTATTGCTTTCGGTATTCGCGTTTAATGGTTTCGTCATCAATGTTTGCTTCACCATCGCCGTTTACATCTACCCAGCTTTGCGACTCATGGTAGGCTTGGTCGCGTTCGTTATCCATGTAACGCAGTGTGCTACTTACAGAAAAATCATCATTAAAGTAATGCTTTAGCTCGGCTTGCAGCACTAACGCTTCCATGTCTTGGTAGTCAAATGCTTCATTTGCGTTGTAACTAGGGTCAACTAAAAAGTTGCCGTTGTCATCTACCGGTACACCACGTAAACGGTTACCGCCTAAGTCTTGCTTAATGTAATCAACAGTGGTGGTTAGTGTGGTTGAATCGGTTAAATCAAATAATAAACCAGCGGTAAACTCACTGTTTTTTGAATCTGCGTTATTACGAAAGCTGTCTTGCTCTTCGTAATAACCACCTACTCTGTATGCCATGGTGTCGGTTAAACCGCCGGTCATATCAAGTGAGGCGCCATGTGTGTTGTAATTGCCAAGCGTTAGTTTTAGCTCTTTACTTTGCGTATAACTTGCCTTTTTAGTCACGTAGTTGATCATACCGCCTGGCTCACCACCACCATATAACGCAGAGGCTGGGCCTTTTAATACTTCTACACGTGCAACATTAAATAATTGTGGTACACCAAAGCCCGAGTACGGGTCGCCGCGTACGCCATCGTAAAATACATCGGCATCGTCTCTAAATCCACGAAAAGTAACGCCCGAATAACTGTACTCACTTACCCCGGCTATTGAGCGGTATAAATCGGTGATATCGCGCGCGGCTTGGTCAATAATAAGCTGCTCGGTTAATACCTGCGCAGATTGCGGTAATTTAATAAGATCTAAATCCGTTTTAGTCCCAATTTTACTTTCGGTTTCTAGGTAAAACTGCTGAGCGCGGCCTGTTACTTCTATTGTTTCAATTTCGTTATTTTGCTCGGCAAATGCCACATTAGAAAAAGCAGAAAAAGACGCAGCAATACTAAGCGCCAAGTATTTTTGGTTAAACATGTTGATCCTGAAAAGAGGTGTATAAAACGCCGCGAATGATAACGACTATCATTACTATATGCAATGCAAATAATTTCATATTCATCCTTATTTTTCGAATTAATCGCAACTAAAATAGGTACTTAAAGACTTTTATGCTCACGTTTTATACATATTCCCTTTGCGCAGTGTTGAACCAAATAAGGAACTCAGATAGTGTGTATTTTTCATACGCTTTATAATAGCAATTCGCATTAATACTTAATCATTTTGTGGGGCTAAACGTGTCGCTACTTGCGTTAAAAAATGCTCATTTACGACTGCATGGATGCAGAAG
>Ga0208063_1000278_pt1 | contig 17448 bp, 17 predicted proteins | sample DeeseametaMP0203_FD_184219 | JGI IMG/M metagenome (GOLD analysis project Ga0208063, IMG submission 184219) | Marine microbial communities from the Deep Atlantic Ocean - MP0203 (SPAdes) | ecosystem: Environmental > Aquatic > Marine > Oceanic | place: South of Cape Verde, Atlantic Ocean... | reverse complement strand
TAGCTTTTTAAATTTTTATACCGGGCATAAAAAAGGGCACTAATGTGCCCTAAAGTAAGTGTTATTTTATGCTGCTTTAGCGAGTTATTTACCAATACAATAAGTGAAAAAACCAATAAAAACAGTGGGTTTATATTTTATTGGTGGGTCTGTGGTGGCCCACTTTCGCATTAGAAAATATCGTGCAAGTAAACTTAAAGAAAGTAAGCTTTTTATTGCAGGTTAGTTAACTACCTGTTCTTGGCGGTTTGCCAAGAAATCCATTTTTTTTCTGAATTTTGCTCTCAAGCTTTCTGAAGCCGGATTTCTTAACCCATTGATATAGTCTTCCAAATCAGATTTTATTGCCTTATGAACAGCGTTTCTATTTAATGTTTCCATTCCTTCAGCACGTTCATACAGTTCACCTATCGACCAAACTAAAGCAGAGCTTTGAATTTCACCTTGATGGAGAATACCGCACCTAAAAGCTTTATAAAATGTTTCTCGTTGGCTATCAGTAGTGAAGTAAGGTGAGAAGTGTGGGCTAGATTTCAGAAAGTCTTTAAAAACTTTTTTAGATTGACCATCAGTCGTTTCTAACCCATCTTTGAATGCTTGAATTGTTTCCATTAGTAATAGATTTATAGCTAATATTGTAAAACCAAATCTCCGCTCAGATGGCTTCAATTCATCTTCAATTTCTAGGAGCTTCTCGACAGGTTCTATGTATCTTGATTCAATCCTACTTTTGAAAATATCTATAGCTTTCTGCCAATCCTGTTCGTTTTGCTCTAACTTTAAATTTTTCCATTGATTAGCAGTGAAATTTGGTGCTATGAACATATTAAATATTCCATTTTTATTGATTGGCAGAGTATATATTATTGGAAATAAGGCTACGCTACTACCTATATCCTGTAGACGCTTTTCTATTAAGTGCTTTTGCCGAGTGTTTGATGAAATCACTCAGATCATCACCACTTTGAACCTTATTACTAAATAACCACTCATCAAGCTCTAACCGATTAAAAATGATTCTTCTGCCATTGGGTTTTGAATGAGGAATGATCCCTGCGTGAGTAAGTTTATAAATGTAGCTTTTAGCTAACCCCGTATAGATCACGCATTCATCTACGGTAAGATTGGATACAGTACTTAGATAGCTTTTTATCTGTACTTTTTCTAGTAAAGTCATCTTTTCAACATTACTTGGTCTGTCATTATTGCTCACGTTCATGGTCTACTCTCTAAAATTTCTTGGGAAAACGGGAATATTGGGAAAATCAAATTAATTCATCACTTTAAGTTGGGAAATAAACTTGGGAAAGTGCTTCATCTAAGGATAAATCTGCCACTATTTGCTGTGGCAGAACTTTAAAGTAGCGACCACCAGGTGGCCCACCTGCGATTACTTTCTTGAATGTTCCTCGACCTTCACGACTTTCCAACCAATGATTTTTACACATCAATTTAACCGTATGAGAAATATCATTTTTATAATTAACCTTTAATCCTTCTATAAATGCATCACGAGTTATGAACCAAGCAAGCTGGCCGTCTTTTTCTATCGCGTAGCCGTAGTTATCACCCAAAAACTTACCTTCAGGTAATAATTTTCGTCGCCAAAGTTTTAATGCAGCTGGTAATTGTTTTATCAACTTGTCATCTTCTGAATCACTAGAAGAGCCACGTATTTCGAGCCAAGCATCAAATGCTTCTTTTGCACTTTTTTCAGCAAGGCCTTTAGGCCAAGGCATAAGCCCAGCTGAAGCTGCTAATTCACCACTCACACCATGTAACGCAAATCTTTTTGCTGCTTCAATAACCTGATTGCCATTATTTTCTTTTGTTATTTCCCAATGGGTTAACATCGCTTTGATATTGCGATTTAAAAGAGTAGGGAGATCGTCAATAGTGCTTAAGAATTCAACCCATTTTGGCATAACAGTGCCATGATTTTCGTTAACGGCTTTCCAAATAGATTCAGAAAAGTCATTCATGTTGTTATGACCATAAAGATCGTCATAGGCACCATACTGCCTTTGGGCTGGTACTTCTAAGAAGCGGATTTCTTGACCTGCTTTTACGCCTTTGTGTATTGATGAAAGCTTTTCTTCTAGCCCCATTTCACCGGTACTTAAGAAGATAAGTCGCCACTTTTTTCGCTGGCTTTGAGAGCCATCTTTATTACTGCGTGATTTTGACATTCCATTAGCGATTGTATAAATGGATTGGTCTACCACCTCAGGGTCAACCTGATGCAGTTCATCTAAGCATAGCAGTAAGTTATTGTGTTCCACCGCTATTGCTTCCAACCCATTAGCGGTGCTTCTCCATGCATAATAGAAGTCAGTACCTGAGTACAGGCTTGCAGCCATGATTAAGATCGTTGTTTTAGATACTTTGGACTTACCAAATAAGTGAACACCACAGCTGGGCCAATTTAGCCAGTGAAGTAGTGGGGCACATAAGCCAGTGCAGACAGTAAATGCAAGCAATGGGTTATTTATACAAAGAGTACCAACCTCTTTTTGCCAGCTAGATAAAGTACCTGCGGAACTTAAAAAATCAGCTTCTTTTGCACCTGAGTAAATAACTTGCTCTGCTCCATTACTTACGCACCAACTAGGTGTAACAAAGCTATTATTAAGCCAGCCTGTTTGAGTCGAGCTTTTATATCGTTTTTCTGGCCTTGCTTGAATCAGGTAAGATGTTATTGGGTCCCATATACCTTTACGGCTTGATAGTGCAAGCCCTGTATCTACAAGCAATTCTTTTAACACCTTACCCTGATCATTAATTATGTGGCGTCGTGGTATCAGTTTGCGTATGCAAATACCGTCTAAATTTTTCCACTCAACAAGCAAGCCGTAGTCTCTAGTACTGTTACCTCCTCTTGAGATGCCAAGCACTTGAATAGGGCCACACAAGAACCTTGGTTCTGAATCGGCTGTTGGGGTATAAAATAAACCCTTATCTCTAAGCTCAAACATAATAAAGCTCCTTTACTTTGATTTCTTTTAGTTTCGCTTGGAGTTATTTGAGCAAATATCAAAAATGAATGCTGGAGAAAGCTACCCGAACTTTTTGGGGGTTTTCTTAGCCCGCTTTAAATCTAGGGTTTACCTGATAAAGGGTCTGTATTTTTGCATTAAAAAGTGGGGGTAAATGATGTTTTTGTGTTTAAAAAGTTAGGCATGCCTAATTTATTGGCTCAAAAATTAGACATCAGTCGAGTTTGTTGAGGTTTTTCCGATTTAAATGGAATAGAACAGCAAAAAATATCACTATTGCTAGAACTAAAGCGCAGCCTGTTAGTAAAGGAGCCATTTCTATATTTTCCCCTCTTTAATTGCTTTGAATATATCATGTTTCAGTTTGTCGTAGTGCCGAGTAACGCGAATAGCCAGCACCATTAACACCCATATTTGAAACCAATCATAATCAGTCATAAGTACACCTTAATGTTTCGTATTACCCAAGTAGATATTACCTTCCCAATTGCAAAGCTCTAAAATCCAGTTACTAATCTTCAATCGTTTAGTTGGGTTTAGACCTGTGAAAGGAAAGAAAACCTGAGCGCTACGATTTTTAAATGCGGAAAAGGGCTCCAGTCGAATATCCCAAATATCGTCATGTTCATTCATAACATCAAATGCAAACGCTTTTTGTGTGGTTAAAGCAACGAACATCTCTTCTTCTGTTTCATTGCGAAGATTAAGCTCTAAACCTAATGGCTCACACTCATCCTCGATACCAGCTAAGCGGATCTTCAGCTCATCATATACAGGCTTAAATGGCCAAAGCTCTTTATTTGTCATCATTTCCCCCTTTAAAATTAGGCATGCCTAATTTACAGATAGGTATCGTAGAGCTCGCCACGCGCTTTAGCGTCTTCAGCTTCTGCGCGAGTCATCTCTTCACCATCAGCTATAATGTTACCCATACCATCATCCAATTCATCTAGCTGATCATTTTCTTCAGAAACTGATAGCAAAACATCAACAACGCCTAATGCCACCAACCCTGTTACTTTTAACGCTTTTTTCCACATAGGAGACTCCTAAAATTAGGCATGCCTAATTTGGTTGATAATTGAGCTTGCTTTTAGTTAAGCCAATAAATCCTTTTAAATCAATATGGAAGATGTCTCACACGTTAAAATTTGAAACACTAAAAACAATAACTTTCATGTGGTTATAGTAAATTATTCAAAATCTATACTTTTACTTTTTTCAAAAAACAAGAATAAATAACTAGCTTTTTGCTCAATAATTGCCATCCTATTAATGCTTAACTTATAAGCGTTAATTTTTAAATCAATCTGATGGAGTAGAATTATGGCTGTTAAACATGTGCCAACTGGAATTGTTCACAAAGGAAGTAAAGGTGGAACAACAGGATGTGGTTTTGATACTAAAAAGGAAGCTACCCATTGGGTAGACTCTCACTCTAAAATCAATTGCGATAAAAACGGATGTAAAAACTGAGGGTTAGTAGATCAATAAACTAGGGCGATGTTAGTGTATTCGCCCATTCAAAATTAGGCATGCCTAATTTTAACTTCCCAAGTAAGCATAGGTTATCTTCAAACGTTCATGACCTAACTCTTGGCTAATTTGCTCACGGACTTTGGTATCGTGCTCATAATCGGTTGGCGAGAGCTCTCTTCTATGCGGGCCACCGTCTGCGGGGCATTTCCAGCCTGTAAGCTCTAAATAACGCCCCCTTGCGTAATGATGACGCAGTCCGTGATTTTTATTTAATCCAACTCGAATTGTTTCGCGGTCGTACTGTTCCATTTGTGACTTATAGTTTTTGTCAGGTTCGATAAGTGCGCCTTTAGTAACGGCAGCAATATCACGAATGAGCTGTCGTTGAGATTCTTTTAAGATCGGAATTTTGCGATATTTGCCACCCTTAGCCCATGAGCCTTTAATTTGCAGAGTGTTAGCGTCTACCAAAGCATAAGATAAACTGAATTTCATACACTCTTCTTTTCTAAGCCCAAACTCTTGCTGCAAACGCAGTGAAAGCTTGATTAAATCACTTTTGATCTTAGCATGCTTATCCATGTCTAACGTTTTTGACTTGCCAATGGGGTTGTTTCGAACTCTTGGAATGCCGTAATCATCATTACTGCGTGAACAGATATTAGGTTTACCTATTTTTTCGGCAATCCAACGCAGTGCGGCCATTCTGTTTTTAATTGTTTTTGGTGCTAAACCTTCATCTTGCCATCGCGTTACAAGGTGATTGATATGTTTAGTTTTTAGACCTGATGGATCTCTTAATCGATAACCATGACTAAGTAGCTGTACTGCTGCAAGGTTTAAAACTTTGCTTCGTGTAGCTCTAGTGCTAAAGCTACTTTCGCGGTGTGTGACGTTCACCATTTGATGAAGTCGATATCCTAATTGGCTCATTTCATGTTCCTCATTAATTTAAAAAGTAATTTTGAAAGTATTGAGAAAAACACCAAACCGAAGACCAGGGGGCGAAACGCCAAAATAGGTAAGTTTTAAAGCCATATGAACGGTGCGTAACCGAGCATATTGTCATAGAACATAAAGGCTAACTGGTCTAAAGCAACAAAGCTGAGCCGTGTGATTTCTGTTGAAATACAGCGCGAACTACTGTGGTTTATATTTGTGTTGTCTATAGGGGGTGGTCGTGTGACCCATAATGCTGCGAATGCAGCTCCTCAGGAACGTGTTGCGGGCAGTGAAATACGCCCTTTTTCTTTGCGCTCATTTCGAGCTAGTTCATAAATAAAATTATCACAGTGATCAGAGATTGCAACATCTTTTTTGACACGCTCAAATCTCCATCCCTCTTCTGGCCCTGTAATTATTCAAGGCGGATTGGGTGTCGAGGCATCATGAGCAGTGGCCTCGACGGGCGACTCTGCGAGTCGTCCCTACCTCTTTCGAGTAGGGACGACTCGTTGCCAATCCGCCTTAAAAAAAACCGGGGAAAACTTAGGGGTGTTTTTCTGACGCACAATGTAGGAAGGTAAGTTATAGTTCAAACCAGTGGCTGCACACCAGACCCGTCTTCTCTACAGACGACCTCTACCTAGGTGGCCGTATGGCTAATGGTACAACCGGGCGCTGCCCAAGAGGTGAACAATCCTAGTAGATGCTTTTAGGGTTTTTAGCATCTACCATCTCAAAGGATAGTCGTATCTAAATAGGTACGCGGCCTTAGATACTGTCAAGGCGACAAAGGTGTGCAGCTGCTAATTTATCTTTCATCAATATTAGCTAAATATAAAGAACGCCATACCATCCAGCCGTTCTTTCGTCTTTTCCCACTTTGGCATTACCTGACCCATAAGTCGGTAGAACCGCTCGCTGTGGTTATGCTCAGCTATGTGGCAAAGCTCGTGCAAAATCACGTAATCAATGCACTCACGAGGCGCTTTAACCAGTTGAGGGTTCAGGGTGATTCGGCCATTGGGTGAGCAGCTGCCCCATTGGGTTTGCATAGTCAGAATACGCAGTGGAGGGCGTTCATCCACCCAAAGGGCTTGCTCCAGCATGGCATCGAGGCGTTTGGCGAAGGTTTCCTTGGCCCGTGCTTTGTACCAGTCAGTCAGCATCACCTTCACCTTGTCAGTAGACTTCGCTCGCACTGAAACTTCCAGTTTGCCACGTAAGAGTTTCACGCCTTGAACCTGCTCATGTGCTTCAATCACTTTCAGAAGGTACTGCTTGCCTAGGTAGTAATGGCTCTCACCACTGATGTATTGCCGAGGGGTGGTGAGTTCAAACTGTTTGCGGAAATCTCGAAGCTGCTCGTATATCCAACGCCCACGCTTTTTAACAGCAGCTAACACTGCTTCGCTCTCAGCCCCCTCAGGAGCCGATGCGATTACCCGACAATCGGGATGAACCTTGATTAAAACCTTGCCAGTAGCTTGCGGGCGCTTAACTCGTTCAAACGTAATTTGCTCGTCACCGTAGCGGAAGCTCATCGTCTGACTTTGGGGTTTAATCGGCACATTCATCTGATTACACCCATTCAAGCACCGTTCAACCCGACCCGAGTGATCTGAACAATCATCTCAACAATCTTCTTGGCCTGATCCATACCGCCACCAATGGCCTTGCATTCTTGGAACATTCGGGGAAGTAGCTTTTTACGAATGTCGGCTTCGATGTTCTGTGGATTGATGGAGTTTTCCGCGACAGAGGTTTCTACTGCTTGGTCAATTTCAAAGGCAACTTTGACCCACTTATCCTGAACTTGCTGGTCGAGCACTGCCAGAGCTTCAGGCAGTACTTTCTTAAACACACCAAAGTAAGCCTGAGCATGACGATTACCAGCAAAGGCATCGGGTATGTCGTTCAGGCGTCTGTCTTGAACTTGCTCTTCGAATTCACGGAATAGCATGTACTGTTTCAGTGGATGGTCGAATAGCTTTTCGGCATCGATAATGGCCTGGCGCAGCAGTTTTGAGAACGCTTCCTGAGCATAGGGGTCATCCCGAAGCTCTTGCTCAATCATGCGGGTTACGCGGGTTTTGATAATGTCGGTTTCGTTGCGGGTTTTATCTTCGCTCCAGTCTTCCGGCTGTTCCTTTTGCCCCATCTTACCCACTTCATACACGCCATCGGGTTCTTTAACCTCTACACCCACCACGTGCTTATCAAGCAGCTTTTTAACCTGTTCAGCGTATTCGTCGTAATCAATCCTCTCACCGGCATCTTGTTGCACTAGTTGGCGCAGACTGGAGAATTGCTTCACCGTTTCTTTGTAGTGACGACGATCCTGGTCACTAAAGCTCTTGTCTTCAAAGAAGGTGGCTGATTGGAGCGCTACCTTCAAACAGCTAGCGAAGGCCGTCAGGGCTTCGTAGAAGTCTTCACGCACCTTTAGATGCACATCAACCAGCTCTCCGCTCTCTCCCGGCGCTAAAGGCTTTTGCTCTTCAATCTTTGGTACCAGCACCTGACGCAATTGTTCAATGTCGTTTTTGTTTTTCACGCCATCGAATATGGTCCATAGCTGCTTATAAAGCTGTGGCAGGCGCTTGTATTCGGTACTCATCTGGTTGTAGAGGCCAGCAATATCATTGATGTCGTAACCGCCCTGAGTACGGGAGGCCAGATCCTGATATTTCTGAATGGTGGTATCCAGTTCAGCCAGAATGCCGCGATAGTCGATGAGCAAGCCAAATTTCTTCTTCGGATGTAGCCGGTTTACCCGTGCAATCGCCTGGATCAGGTTGTGCTTTTTCAGCGGTTTGTCGATATAGAGCACACTGTTTTTCGGCTCATCGAAGCCGGTGAGCAGCTTATCTACCACAATGAGTATCTTCAGTGAATCATCTTTGTCGAAGCGCTCGATAAGGTGTTTGGTGTAAGCCTGTTCATCCTGACTACCCACGTTGTCTTTCCACCATTGGGTCACTTCCGGTGTGGTGGCCTCATCCACAGCGGTATTGCCTTCACGACTATCCGGCGGGCTCATCACCACGGCAGATTCAAACAAGCCTGCTTCGTCCAGATACTTTTTATACTTGATCGCAGAGGCTTTACTGTCGCAAGCTAATTGGCCTTTTAAGCCTTCGTCGATGTTCTTTACGAAATGGTTGGCAATATCCAGGGCAACCAAACGAATGCGGTCATCCGCACCGTATACCTGGCCCTTCTTGGCAAACTTGCGCTTTAGGTCGGCCTTTTGCTCGTCTGAAAGCCCTTCGGTAATACGCTCAAACCAGCTGTCGATGGCACGTTCATTCACATCCAGATCGGGAATACGTTCTTCGTAAAGCAGCGGTGTAACAGTTTGGTCTTCTACGGCACGTTGCATGGTGTAAGCGTGCACAATGGGGCCAAACTTATTGGTGGTTTTGTCGTCTTTTAACAGTGGCGTGCCGGTGAAGGCGACAAAAGCGGCATTCGGCAGCGCCTGCTTCATACGGATATGGTTTTCACCGCCTTGGCTGCGATGGCCCTCGTCGATCAGCACAATGATGTCAGAGCTGTTGTTTACACACTCCGGCATCTTGGTTGCAGTATTAAATTTCTGAATAAGCGAGAAGATAATCCGCTCGGTACCTTTGCCAATTTGTTCAGCCAGGCGTTTGCCTGAGGTGGCCATCGCCGCTTCTTTGTCTTTTTTACCGGCCAGCTCGCCGCCAGAAGCAAAGGTTTTACTCAGCTGAGTTTCCAAGTCTACCCGGTCAGTCACCACCACAATACGGCATTGCTTCAGGCTTTCGTGCAGGATCAGCGCCTTGCTCAAAAACACCATAGTGAATGACTTACCCGATCCCGTGGTGTGCCAAATCACACCGCCTTCACGGCCCCCGGTGACGCTGCGGGTATTGATGCGTTCCGTCAGTCGCTTGATACCAAATACCTGCTGATAACGGGCAACGATCTTGCCTGCCTTTTTATCGAACAAGGTGAAGTAACGGGTCATCTCCAGCAACCGGGCAGGGCTTAACAAGCTAATCAGTAATTGATCTTGCCCAGTAACAGCCAGCTCCCCCGCAGCAGTAAGGTTCTGGTACCAATCCAGGTCTTTCGCCGGACGATGGCTGAATAAGCCTGCTAACTGCTCATTTTTGAGCGATTTGTTTTTGACGGCGTACATCTCGGCATCGGAGATGTCTTCTTCTCGCCAGGCGGCCCAAAATTTTGCGGGCGTACCACAGGTACCATAACGGCCTTCGTTGCCGTTTATGGAAAGCAGCATCTGGCTATATGCAAACAATAACGGGATTTCATCATGGCGCTGGTTACGCAGGCTTTGCGAAATGCCTTCGTCAATGGTGGGGCCTTTTTTCGCATTGCCATCCGGGCGCTTGGCTTCAATTACAACCAGAGGAATACCGTTTACAAAGCAGACTATGTCAGGCCTACGGCTTTCTACTCCGCCAGAGCGGGTAACCGTAAACTCTTCGGTAAATACAAAGCTGTTATTGGTTGGGTTTTGCCAATCAATCAGTGCAACCGTCGGGCTGGCCTTTTTACCATCCACAAACTCAGTGACTGAGATGCCATACAGCAGGTGGTTGTAGAGGCGCTCATTAGCAGTTAACAGGCCTTCATTTAGTGCAGGGCTACACACCCCGGCAATCAGGTTGTCGATAGCCTTTTCAGACAGCGGGTAGCTTTTACCGGCAAAGGTGAAAGTGCGCTTTTGAAGCTCACCGCGTAGCACCTGGTGTAAAACCACCTCATCCGCTTTACCACCACGGGCTGCTAATGCCAGCTCGGGCGAAAGGAATTGCCACCCGAGATTGGTCAACAGCGTCAGTGCCGGTAACTTGGCACTGTATTCTTCCTGAAACTTTGGGTTAAACTTCCCACTCATATGTATATCCTTCCCTCTTTACCTCAACTTTGTTTATGTTTGTTCTTCAATTCAAAGTCATAAATTGGGTAAATTTTGCAAACGTAGCCTGATTGTTTTCGCATATTTCTACTTGCTTTTAGCAATCGAGGCACTATAATCGCACTTGGATTCACTGCCTATCGGCAGCTGAACTTACCGAGGCTTCGTGCCAGCTGAGCCAGCGTAGCAAATCAGCGGCACCTCTTACTTTTTTAGCTTTTCCAAGCACTTTTCTTTTTCCCACCTGGGACCATCTTTAATTTTATCTATACTTCTGTCTGCCAAGTAGCAAGTGACAAAGTTTCCCTTTAATACTCCTTGTTTACTCAGACTTAGCTCCACAATAACAACAAAGTCTTCATAAACGACGCTTACTCTGCGAGCCTCATCGATACATTTATCATCTTTATTCCAACCGAAATAAAGTTCAGCGTCAGGGTGCTCCAGTGTATGTTTTATCCAATCCATTCGCATTGCCCGCTCAGGAGCAAATTCATCTTTTGGTCCGCTTCTGCGTTGCGAATTTTGATAGAAGGCATGGCCAAACTTCTGTGGTTTGAAGTAAATGCGTATGTTATCAGCAGTAACAATTACACCTCGGCAAAAATTGCGCTCGTAATGTTGCCGATATTCTCTAGGAGATTCATAGTCCAACAAATTGGGTAGCGGCATTTACCACCCTCCTTGCAAACGAATGCGGAATAAGTTGAATTTTTGCTCTGCTTGAGGGGTAGGTTGAATTGCTCTACCGAGTCGCTCCTCCAGATATAAAACAAGGTTTTCTTTGGCACTGCCCTGCCTAAGTGTATTATTCATTCTTGCTGACGCCATTCCTAATAAAAGGTCTGAAAACTGTATCAATACAACTTGCTTAGATGGCAGCGCTTGAACATGTTCAACAATTGAACTTAGGTTGGCATTATCAAGGCAGCGCCTTAGAGTAGGAAGACGGGTTAAATCCTGATTAACCTTAGAGTCGCAAAAAATGCGATAACTGTTATGGTCAAGTATCCAGTGATGAATCACTTGATAATAAAATTTGTAAAAGCCAAGCTCATTATCGTTTTGATGAAAATTACCGTCAAACTCATTGTGATTAATGGCAATACTTCTAAATCGCAATTGGTGTCCGTAACTTTCAAAAAGATCTACCAGTGCTTTATAAAATGGTAATGCGCGTTTGCTGACTTTCGACCACTTTATTTCACCCCATATTCCAAACTGCTTTCTCAGTCCCCAAATACGCTGTTTTATCTCATCTCGCATTTCAGCGGGCAGCCAAAGGCTGCCAATCATAAGATAATCAACGCTGGGGTTTTGTGAAGTAAATAACTCAGGATGGTTTTCATCGCAGTAGACTTCAAAGTCCATTACGTAACCTCCTTATCATCAATCTTCACCCTTCGCTTACCCGTCAATAGTTGCTGCATCAAGGCTTTTTTCTCTTGCTTCAGGGCATCGAGCTTTTGTTGTAGGGCAGAGATTTCCTGATCGGCAGTGGAAAGTACGACAGCGATTTTTTGTTGTTCATCGATGCTAGATAGTTGCCAACTAATCTTCTTAAAGTGGTTAAACTTCAAATTCCATGTATCTGAAACAAGGCCTTGAGAATGCCTGTAGAAGACATGAATAAGGGCTGGGAGCTTAAATAGATACGCTGCATAAGCAGGGCAAACTTTGCCTGTTGGCGTGATAATGGTATACGCAGGGCTAACAATCCCTTCTTTATCTGACAAGCTAGATCGGCCTTGCCACATGCGCATGGTGTTGTAGCCAATGTCGTTCACGCAAATTCTACGATACTTGGACTTGTCTTCATTGGAGGTATTTTTTCTGCCGGTATCTTCCTGGTTAACAACACCATCGTCAGCCGTAATCGACAGCAGTGGCAGATCATCCCGGCCAGTTTCTACACGCTCATTAAACAAACTGCCGAATTTGTACGTTTTCCACTCCCCACTAAACCTAACCCCATTTTTATCCAGCAAACGTTTGTTTCCGGTGAGCAGTTGTTGCATCAGGGCTTTTTTCTGCTGCTGGCTGTTGGCAATAAGCTGTTTGGTGGTGGTGATGGCCTTATCCCAGGTGAAGAGGATTTGGGCGATTTTATTTTGTTCAGGGAGTGGGGGAACAAGTACAGGAACCTTCTCTAATGAGGCTTTATTTAGTTTGTATCTGCCAGCGCCTTGACGACTAAGGAAGCTAAATATATCGCGATGCATGAAGTAGTAATAAAACCATTCTCTACTCGCCTTATTTGTGCCTTCGATAATGTGCGCATGGTTGTTTACAGTACATTTTCCATCAACCAATTGCGTCATAGGTTGAGACTTGTACTTCAAAAAATGGTCTCCATCCTCTCCAATGAGGGCATAGCTACCATCTTGTTCAAAAGTCCCAATGTAACCTTGAACTTTTGTTGGGCCGTAATATGGATATGCTCCCGGATTTTTTTCCCGTTCACTCTCGCTAATAGGCTTTCTCAAATTGTTTTTAATAGCAAATGCTTTTCCGACATAGTTAAATGCCCACCCGCTAGGTACAAATTTTACCCGTGCCTGCATTAGCTCAAGTTGAGAGTGGCTTCCATCATGCACCATATCCTAACTCCTCCAGATACTTGGCCATCTCGGTTTCTAGCTCAGTCAGTTGCGCTTTAAGCTGGTAACGCTCTGCACGTACGGCCATCAGGTCTATTTCTTCCTCTTCTTCGAAGGTATCGACGTAGCGTGGGATGTTCAGATTGTAATCGTTCTCTTTGATCTCATCGAGGCTGGCGACGTAGGCGTACTTATCGACACTTTCACCCTCTTTGTAAGTGGCAACGATTTTGGCGATATTCTCTTCTGTCAGTAGGTTCTGGTTTTTACCAGCTTTACATTCCCTAGAAGCGTCAATGAATAAAACGTTGGAATTGGATTTTTCTTTTTTGAAAATCAAAATCGCTGCGGGAATACCCGTGCCGTAAAACAACTTCTCTGGCAAGCCAATGACCGCATCGAGTAGGTTTTCGTCAATCAGTTGCTTGCGAATTTTACCTTCGCTGGAGCCTCGGAACAGTACGCCATGTGGAACGACTACCCCCATACGACCTGACTTGGGCTTCAGTGTTTCAATCATGTGCAGGATAAAGGCGTAGTCACCTTTGGTTTTCGGCGGTACGCCACGGCGGAAGCGGCTGAACTTGTCGTGTTCGGCTTCGTCGTGGCCCCATTTATCCAGGCTGAAGGGCGGATTGGCGGTGACGATGTCGAACAGCATTAAATCGCCGTTTTTATCCAGCAGCTTGGGGTTGCGGATAGTGTCGCCCCACTCAATTTTGTGGTTGTCTTCGCCGTGCAGGAACATGTTCATTTTGGCCAGCGACCAGGTAGAGCCAATAGCTTCCTGCCCATACAGAGCGTACTGCTTGCTACCATGATTCGCCACGACCTTGCGGCCACACTTCATCAGCAGCGAGCCTGAACCACAGGCTGGGTCGCAGATGCTGTCACCTGGTTGCGGGTCTAACAGCTCGGCGATGAGATCTGAGACTTCTGGCGGGGTATAAAACTCACCGGCCTTCTGGCCACCACTGGCGGCGAAGTTTTTGATCAAGTATTCGTAGGCGTTACCGATGACATCCAGCGTGCCGACACGGCTGGGTTTGAGGTTTAGCTCTGGCTTGGCAAAGTCTTCCAGCAGATGACGCAGAATGGTGTTTTTTTGCTTCTCTTCACCCAGTTTATCGGTGTTAAAGCTGATGTCCTGGAACACGCTTTTACCGGCGTCTTTCAGTTTGGTGCCGTTGGCTTCTTCAATGGCGTGCAATGCCTGGTCAATGCGCTCACCATTACCAGGTTCGTGACGGCGTTCGTACAGGGCATAGAAGCTAGCTGCCTTGGGCAGAACAAAGCGCTCGTTTTTCATCATCTCTTCGATGAGTTCCGGTTCGTCGCCGTACTCGACCTTGTAGCCATCGTAGTGATCTTGCCATACATCGGAGATGTACTTCAGGAACAGCATGGTCAGGATGAAGTCCTTATAGGTATCGGCGCTGATGGTGCCACGGAAGGTGTCGCAGGCGTTCCAAAGCGCTTTGTTGATACTTTCTTGGTTGATTTTTTCGTTTGCGCTCATACTCAATTAGTCTCTTTTAATAGTTGCTGAAACACGCCTTTAAGCATGTTTTCACGATTCTTTAATAATGCTTGGGTAACTTGCAGTTCGTGTTCCCAAAGTCGATTTAGCTCAATAATCTGTTGCTGTGTTTTTAGCGAAGGAACAGCGATTTTCAATTGTTTAAGGGTTTCAGCCTTTAACATCGGAATACTAGTGCCCTGGCTTGAATCAATGAGTGCTCTCTGCATTGTAGGTTGATTGAGAGACCAACATAAGAACTCAGCAAGAACATCGTCAGCCGGAGTTAATATTAAAAACTGACTACTCACGACCACAGGCATTAAATCACGGTCCGTAGGCACTAAATAAGACGCTTTAAAATAGCCGCCTCTAGCTGGAACTAGGACACTTCCAGTAGAAACAAATGCTTTATCTTTTCCAGTCCAATTAATTTGTGGGAGAGATTGAACTGATAGATTAAGTGACATGCTATTTTCATGTACTTTACGTACATCTTTAATCTGTACAACATACGCATTACCACCTCGTGGTACTTCTTCAACTTTTCCACGAAAAGTGAAACCAGTACGGATGCTTGCGATGTCCACTAAGGTTTTCATTGTAATAACTCACTTCATCGGATAAGTAGCCATCCTTGGCTGTTTCATTACGCTGCCTGCTCTAACTTTTCTTTTAACCAATTACTGAGATCACTACTAAGGTTTCGCCAAGCGGCTTCCCCTTGTAATCTCGTTACAAGCAATCCGTCATCATTGTCCATGACTGAAGACAAACTATCACGAACCTGGCTTGCTGATTGTTCTGTCACTATTAACCAGCACGATTCTAATGGCTTCGCCCATGTTCCATAGGATTTAATTTTGGCTATTAAATCCTGATAGTTTCGTTGATTTCTCAGATCGTAGTTAATTTGATATACTTTCATTATTCATTTACCTCGTAAGTTAAATTGCTATTAGCTATCGGTTTATGAAAGCAGCGTCAGGCGGCAACCTGACACTGCAACCCTCTTCACTTGTGCAGCACCTAAAAAAATACAGTAGACACTCTATGCAAAAGCTAAACTAATGATTGTCTATAATACAATCCACGTCAACTATTATTTTACAGTAATGGTTCTACTGTATGTGTTCCATCTGGAATTCTCCTGCTCTACAAGGGCAAGCCTTAAACCACTTCGTTCAAATCCTGTAAAGCCATAAATCGGAACCCCGCAAGCGGGGCCCCCTTGCTACGCAACCCTTCGGGCGATTTCTAGCTTGACTGGCTTTTCTCTGCGTAGTGAAGGTTATCCAAGAGGTATGCGGCGCTCTGAGTGGCAAGCACTCGACGCTTTCACACCTCCTGGATACAACTGGATTTTCAAATAAAGCGGGAAAGAGGGAAGGTGAATGAATTTATATTTATATGTTTTTATTATGTTTTCCCAGTTTCCCATATTTCCCAACCTACTATCCTTTATTGAAATAGACTAGGTAGACTGGTCATCGCCTCTTTTCGCTTACGATCAATGATGTCTGTATAGATTTGTGTCGTTTTTAACTCTGAATGACCAAGCAACTTTGATACGGTATAAATATCAACATCATTAGTTAGCATACGTACAGCAAATGTGTGTCTCGCACAGTGAAAGGTAATGTGCTTTGTAATCCCCGCTCTGAGCATCCACTGTGTTAGTGCAACATTAGTATAGCTTGAGTACCTTAAGCCTTTAAAAACACGTTCATGGTCCTTACCTGGCGAATCTAAAAGCATAGTGGCATCAGATGGAAGGTATAAGTACTGAAGTTGCCCTGTTTTAATGTGATTAAAAGTTGCTCGTGGATCTATCATTGTGAGTTTTTCCCACGTTAGCTTTTGAATATCACTCCAGCGCATACCTGTGAGGCATCCGAATAAGAATGCTCGCTTCAGTACATCATACCGGCACTCTGTTTTATAAAGTGCAGTTACTTCTTCCTCTTCTAAGTAATTACGAGGGTTTTGTTCTATCTTAATGCTTTTTACTTCATTTACAGGGTTACGGCGAATAATGCCTTCATGGAATGCTTTGTTTAAAGCCGCTCTCACTTTATTGAAATAGCATGATGTAGTATTTGAAGAGAGTGGCTTATCTGATTTTGTTCGTGCATGTTTTATTAGGTATGTTCTGAACCCTAGTAATACATCAGCATCAAAATCAGCAAATGACAGCGGGTTTCCTTCACAATATCTCTTTAGATGTATTAACGCCGATTCCCACAGCGATACGTTTGATGTGCTATCAGTGTCTTTTTTGTCGTTTATTATTTGCTGCATGTAGCTATAAAAGCTTTCTTGCTGTTTTTCTGAGTCCTCGAAGTGGTGCTTGTTGTTAGCTAAATCGACAATCGCTTGCGCTCTTATCTTTTCAGAAATATCTAGGGTCTTTCTATTGTGGTCACGTTGGAACTTGTCTTTAGGATTGGCATAAATGAACAAGTCCATTGATTGTCTTTTACGGCGTTTAACTCGTTTGCCATTTTCATTTAGGTAAGAACCATAATTTCTGGTTAACAGTAGTTGTTGGCGGCCTGTGCTATCAGGTGATTTTTTCTCGATGGTTAGTTTCATAATAACTTCCTCTTTGGTGGACCAATAGTGGCCCACAACAAAGGAGTCGGTGGGCCATTCGAGGCCCATATTATGAAACTAAAGGAAGCTAGAGAAAGATAAAAAAGTAATTAAATGTATGAATTAATTAGGTTTTTTAACTTAAGTTGGATGTTTGTTTCCTTTAGTTTACCTTGTTATTTACCGATACAGAACGAGCTAAATATTTTGCCTAGTAGGTCGTCTGAGGTAAATTCACCGGTTATTTCGTTTAAGTACTGCTGCGTTAAACGTAGCTCTTCGGCTAATATTTCGCCGGCTACGTGCATTTCTAACTGCGTTTTACCAGTATCTAAGTGATAGGCGGCATGTTCAAGTGCATCTAAATGGCGGCGGCGCGCCATAAATCCACCTTCTGTT
>Ga0208063_1000274_pt1 | contig 17597 bp, 17 predicted proteins | sample DeeseametaMP0203_FD_184219 | JGI IMG/M metagenome (GOLD analysis project Ga0208063, IMG submission 184219) | Marine microbial communities from the Deep Atlantic Ocean - MP0203 (SPAdes) | ecosystem: Environmental > Aquatic > Marine > Oceanic | place: South of Cape Verde, Atlantic Ocean... | reverse complement strand
CGCGCGTACCCTTTCCGAGGTCCGTCGGCTCTCGGCGCCGGCGATCCCGGCTTTGATAAGTAACAGGAGTTCTTCTTTGATATCCTCGTCTGTGGCTACGACCGATACGCCGGCGTCTTGGAGTTCCCAGTAACGCTGCAGGATCTCCCTAGGGTTACGGCCGAAGCGGTCAAGGAACTGGACGACTATGACATCGGCGTTCCCTTCAATGGCGTAGTCGACCATGCGTCGGTATTCTTTCCGGTCGTCACGGCGTCCCGACACCACATCCACGAAATGACAAACGGGCAAGAGGTCGTTACGTTGGCAGTATTCTTTGTACCTGCCTTCCTGGGTCTCGAGCGAGTTGTGCTCGTTCCCGGCCTGGCCGGGTGTGGAGACCCTCGGGTACCCACCGCCCTCCTGGTTGTGAGTGTGGTATTCAAGTGTCGATACTGCTGTTACTATAGTTGGGATCAGGCGCATCGCCTTTAGTACTATAATATCACTATCGGCACAACGAGGCCGGAGGTTCAAATCCTCTCACCCCGACCATTTTTCCTCAGAACAGCCACACTGGAGCGCACTTCCATCCCCGGAAGGACTCCCGAAAATCCCGCGACCAAAAGACATCACCAGGAGTCAACGATGGCCCGCGAACAAACGATGCACGAACTGGAACAAGGCGATTACACCTTGCCCAACACCGGGCGCCCGGTTATCCGGTCGACCAAGGGCGTGATCTCCAGCGGCCACTATCTCACCTCCATGGCCGGTATGCGGATGCTTCTAAACGGCGGGAACGCCTTTGACGCCATCGCCGCCGCCGGATTCGCCGCAGCAGTCATTGAACCAATCGCATCTTATTCCCTGGCGGCGGAGGGCGTGTTCATGCTCTACGACGCGGCCAGCGACGAGACCCTGTCCCTCAGCGGACAGGGCACCGCTCCTGGAAAGGCCACGGCAGAATTCTACAAGTCACAGGGGTTCAACCGTATCCCCACCGGGCCTGGCAAAGACGCCCATCTTTCTTTCACCGTACCCGGCATCGTTGCTGCCTACATCTCCCTTCTGGAGCGCTACGGTAGCATGACCATCTACGAGGTCCTGGCTCCGGCCATCGATTACGCCGAGAACGGCATCCCCAACTACGAATATATGCTCAACCGTTTGGAAAACGCCAACACGGCCACCCAGTTCGACAACTATCCGCCCGGCGGCTGGGACGTTTTCTATGACAACAGAGAGGTCCCTGAGCCCGGCTCGACGTTGGTCCAGCCCGGACTAGCCAACACGCTGAAGGCTATGTCTTCCGCGGCAGTTGCCGGAGACCGCCTGGCCGGCTTGAAGGCGGCCCGGGACGTTTTCTATAAGGGTTCGGTCGCCAAAACCATCGTCGACTCCTCGGCGAGTGTCGGCGGCATCCTGTCCATGGACGACTTGGCAAGCTATGAAGCGCTGTTCGGACAGCCCGTTTCCAGCACGTTTGAAGGTCATGAGATCCTCGGCCATGACACCTGGACGCAGGCCCCCATGGTGCAACAGACCCTGAATCTGCTTGAGCATTTCGATCTCAAAGCGATGGGCCACAACAGCCCCGAATACATCCACACCATCACCGAAGCATTGAAGCTGGTCTTCGGAGACCGCGAGGCCTATTACGCCGACCCGGAGTACGCCGAGATTCCCCTCGACGGCCTGATATCCAAGGAATATGCGGCCGAGCGGGTGGGTCTGATCGACCCGGAGCGCGCGCTACCCGAGCAGGCGGCCCCCGGCGACCCCTGGAAGTACTCCAAGGGCAAGGGCCAGGTCCCGGCGGCGGCGGGCATCGCCGCTTCCAGCAACGGCTCGTCCGAAGACTCGAACCACGAGGGCACGACCCACGTCTCGGTGATCGACAACGATGGGAATATGGTATGCGGCACCATCAGCGGCGGAGCGTTCGTAAAGTCGGTGTTCTTCCCCGATCTTGGGTGCGCCCTCAGCACGCGCATCGAGATGTTCAACTGCGAAGAGGGGCACCCCAACGTCGTTGAACCGGGAAAGCGCCCTCGCACTACCCTGATCAACTACATGGCCCGCAAGGACGGAGAGACGGTGATGACCATCGGCTGTCCCGGCGGCGACAACCAGGCCCAGGCCAACGTTCAGATCATCCTGAACACTCTGATATTCGGCATGGACCCCCAACTGGCGGTGGAAGCTCCTCGGTTCGCCACCCAAAGCGTCGAGAATTCCTTCTTCCCCCATAACTATCTTCCCGGACGGTTGGACCTTGAAGACGGCATCGCCCAAAGCACCGCCGACGCTCTGAGTGCGCGGGGACATGATATCGGCCGGGCCGCCAACTGCGGCCTCGGCGCCACCGTGTCGGTCCGCGACCCCAAGACCGGCAACCTAAGCACCGGCGCCGACCCCCGCCGCGCCTGCTACGCCATGGGTGTCTAGGTCAAACGACAACGGTCCAAGCACCCAGCCTTCCCAGTGGTTTCCTCTCCCACGCATGGGAGAGGGTTAGGGTGAGGGCCGTCTTTTGTGCAAGTTACCGGCGAATCGCCAGGTTTGGATCGCCTGGATGTCGGCTTCCGCCGGAATGACGGACACGTCACCGCAACTCACTCCTCACCAACTCCACCCCCCGCACCATCGCCTGCAGCTTGCCGAACGCCACATCCCGAGGCAGGTATTTCATGCCGCAGTCGGGGGCCAGCATCAGTTGTTCCGGCGGCCGGTATTTGAGCGCCTCTCTTACCTTGGCCGCAACGGCCTCGGGCGGCTCGACTGCTGCATCTTCCAAGTCTATGACACCCACGACCATAGTCTTGCTGGGAAGTTTGGCCAGCACCGACATATCCAAGTCCGGCTGGGCGGCTTCGATGGAAACCAGGTCAACCGCCGATTCATCCAGCTCGGCCAAGAACGCGTACTCAGACGCCTTGTTCTTGACCACCGCCGCGTAGCCGAAGCACAAATGCAGGCCGGTGGTCCCGATCACGCCTTCCAGCGCCTTGTTGATCGCCGGAACGCCGAACTCTCTGGCGTCATCGGCATGGGCCTGGAGCCACGGCTCGTCCAGTTGGACGACATCGGCGCCCGCCTCGAACAGGGCTTTCACCTCTTGGTTCACGGCCACCGCGTAGTCCATGGCCAGCGACGCCCGGTCCGGGTAGTGGTCGTTCTGGACCTGCTGTGACATGGTGAACGGGCCCGGAACAGTTACTTTGATTCGGCGGGTGGTGTTGGCCCGCAGAAACTCCACGTCCCGCACCTGAACGGGCCGGTTTCGCTTGATTGGTCCCACTACCCTGGGGACGATCGTCGGCTGACCGCTCCTTCCCAGCACTTCGCCGGGGTTCTCGATATCGACCCCGTCCAGAGCGGTGGCAAACCGGTTGGAGTAGCTCTCGCGTCTGATCTCGCCGTCGGTGATCAATTCCACGCCGGCCCGTTCCATCTCGCCGATGGCCAGCAAAGTGGCGTCGTCCTGGGCCGCCTCCAGGTGCTCATCAGAGACCCGCCACAGGCCTGTTTGACGCACCCTGGGAACGATATGGGACAGGGTCTCCCGGTCGATCAACCAATCGGGTTGGGGATAGCTGCCGACCACCGTGGTGCCAAGAAAATTGCCGTCCATCTCTGCTCCTTCGCTCGTTTATCACCCAAACCTGGTGTTGGCGAATAAAAAGCCCCCATTCCGACTCGTCGGGACGGGGGCTAGCTTCTGACGCGCTCCAGAAAGTCTTAGTCGCTGGTGAGAGCTGGTTCCTGGACCCTTGAACTGATCCGGCCGTTGATGTAGTTGTCGCCGAGCCATCGCTCGATGGAGACCTCAGCCCGTTCCTGCATGGTGACGTCGTCTTCGTTGCCGACATCACGCGTGAGGCAGCAGAACTCCAGGGAGATGCCGTTGGGGTCCTTCAGGTAGATGGACTTGGCCCACTCGTGGTCAACGATGTCGGTGACGGTCTGGCCTTTGTCGATCAGCTCGATCCGCTTGGCCTCGAGAGCGGCTTCTGAGCCGGCCTCGAATGCGAAGTGGTAGAAGGGTCCTGGGACGCCCAGCCCGTCATTGATGCCGGCGTCGTAGTCGTTCGGGATGGCGTCCACGTTATTGGGCTCCATGAACGCCAATAACTGGTCGCGTCCGACTTCAACAAACATATGGCGGATGTAGCCGCCCTCTTTGATCTTGATGATGTCGCAGCGCACCACCTTGAAGCCCAGAACGCCCTCGTAGAAATCTCTGGTCTTGCCCAGGTCCAACGTGGAGAGTCCGATGTGCGAGAAACCTTTGTTTGACATATTCGTCCTCCTAATGCGGCTGCTTTAGTATGAAAGTTTAGTGGTTGAGTAATAACGCGTCAATCAACGGTGGTTAGCTGATGTTTTGACTTTGGGAGTATTCAAAGGGTCGTATCGTCATTCCAGCCCTTCCCCGGAAAGGAAATCCAGGATGCTTTCAGAGATGTTGCTTGGCAATCCACAACTGATCTGGATCCTTGCCTCCGCAGGAATGACGTGGGGGCGCAGGTAATCTTGTGAGCAGATCTGGGTCGGCCACCATGGGCACGGGGCCGTCGGAAATTGTTCGAATGTGCAAATCATCTAAGCAAGGGCAGCACCTCATGGTGCAGCCGCTCGAGATGTTCGACATCGGCCGGCACCAGACATAGCATCACCGTCGTGATCCCGGCGTCCAAGAAGCCCTGAATGAAGGCGGCGCACTCGGCCGGTTTGCCAAAAGCGCACCAATTGTCGACATCGTAGCCGCCATAGAACGACTGCAAAAGCGGTGCGATACGCTCACGGGCCCGGGCCTTAGCACGGAACCGACTGTTGTCGATGGAAAGATAGATGATCTTGCCCAGCTCCAAGGAGTCCGGGTCCCGCCCGGCTCTGGCGGCGCATTGCCAGACGTAATCGCAACCTCGCGCGGCGCCGTAGGGAATACCCCCGGAAGGGTGGACCCAGCCATCGGCCAAGGTGGCGGCCAGGTTAACCGCCGCGCTGGTAACCCCGGCGACAAAGAGCGGGATACCCCCTTCTTGGACCGGCCTGACATCGATGGAGGCCTTTTCCAGATGGTGATGACTGCCCTTGAAGGAGACCTCGTCCTCGCTCCACAACCGCTTAAGGAGCGTGATAGTCTCGTTAAAACGGACACCGATCCTTGGCCGGCGGCCTTCCGATATGCCTTCTTCGGGCCAGCGATGCTGGGACAATCCCACGCTCAACCGCCCGTGGGAAACTATGTCTAGGTTCGCTGTCTCCTCGGCAAATGACAATATCGAATCCGAATTCCCGAACATCGCCGTCCTCGGGGCCGAGAAAGGTCCATCCCGGGCTGGTCCGTCTCTGGATGGCCTGTGCCTGGCTGAACAGCGTCTCGGTGAACCATAGGGCGTGAAATCCCATCTGCTCGGCCGCTTGATAAAAGTCGGGAATCTCCTCAGATCGCGGCACGATGAGATCGATGTTGGGTCCGTCGTCCATGAACCGCTCCTCCCGAGGCGAAGCTAGACATGTCAGCCTGGCTAAACCCGCCGTATCTCCCTGGTCGCCGAGTGGGTACTGCCGCCGAATGTGGGCACCCACGAAGAATGTTTGCCGGGGCCGCCCAGAACGATGATCATGAGAAGGTCCGGCTCCACCACCATGGGCACGGGGCCGTCGGGTATCTTCTGGAACCGTTCCATCATGGTCTCGTGGGTGTACCGCTCCAGGGGGATGCGGGCGTTCTGATGCAGCCACTCCCTGATCTCGCGCTTGCCGAAGCCGTCGCCGGCGATGGTCGCGGCATGCTCCGGGCCCAAGGCCAGCAGGGTCTCGCCGCCGGTGTAGGCGTTGTTGGCTCCGGTGATGGATATGGCCCCCGAGATGATGGTCAGGATGTCTTCGGCAGTGCTGCCCGAATGGTCGTTGATGTTGTGGGGCGGCTCACCGGCCAGCACAGTCACCGTGCTCTGGTCAGCCCGGAACCCTCGCTCGATATGCAGGGGCTCCCACGGGTTGGCCTCCTCATTCTCGGCCACGCAGTAGGTGTACTTGGAGGGCGCGCCCTGGGTGGACATGTCTCCCACGCCAGGATGTGCCCCACCGACGTTAAGCTGCACCAGCCGAACCGCCCGCCCGATGGTCGCGTTGGGCTGCCAACCGGGACCGAAAGCGCCGGAACCGCCGTGCAAACCCAGCTCTTCGCAGATGGGTCCGTTGACGATGATCAACGGGGCGCAGGGATGGGTGGTGGCCTGGATGGCGTAGAGGTTGAAAACTTCGTCGCACATGGCCTCGACGGCGGCGATGATCACCGGCAGGTACTCCGGCCGGCACCCAGCCATCATCGCGTTAACCGCCAGCTTCTCCACGGTCGCCGAGCCCCAATTGGGCGGTATCTCGCCGATGATGTCCTGGGGACTCAGGGGAGTCGATGCCAGCATGGCTTCCACGCGTTCCAGGGTGGGCGGCATAATCGGAAGGCCGTCGGTCCAACCACTCTCCAGATAAAGGGCCTGAACAGCCTCGAAATCGTCATCAACTTCTAAACGGCCGGAGATCAGATCAGCCAAATCGTTCCTCCCCAATGATAAGGGCGGCCCTTTTGCGGGCCGCCCTTGATTGTCATTCCAGTGGAGGCCTGCCTAGCGGCTTCCGGTCAAGCCCTCTACCACCTGTTCCAGCAGACCGTCAGCCTTGGCAAGAAGCGCCTCGGCCCGCAAACCGCCCAGGGGGTGTTCGGCTATGGCCATGGTGAGTTCCGCCATCCCAAGGGAACGCCGCTCAACTTCACCCAGGCGTTTGAATCGGTCCGTGCCCACCACCACCGTCCGAACGCCCCGCTTCTCCAGTTCCACTGCGTCGTGGATACTCCACGACGTACAGGACCCTCAATCCGCCAGGCCGACGATCACCGCTTGTACGGAACCGGCCAACTCGTCGAGCACTTCATCTGTGGCGGGCAGGGAAGCCGTGGGCTTGCGCTTGTAGACCACGTCCGCGATCTCGTATTTCTCCCGCAGCAGCTTTTCGAGGCGTTCGAAAAGCAGGTCGCCGTTGGGCTTGCTGTTCCAGAGGAAGCCAAGGGACTGCCCGCCGAGGCTGTCCAGCGCCGGGGCCATGGCTTGCACCATCTCTCTGGGCGCGGCCGTGGGGTCGAGGACGATCAGTTTGGCTTTTCCGGTTGTGGTCATGGGTTACCTTCGCCCGGCCAGTTTCGAGCCTGATATTACTTGAAGGCTAGGGCCTGCCGATTTTCATGTCAAGCAGACCCGGCAGCTTCCTTATGGCGCCTTGAAGAACGGTGAAGGCATGGGGCCCACCGGCACTTCGATCAGTACCGGGGCGTCCAGGGTCAACGCCTTTTTTAGAGTGGCCTCCAACTCGGCCGGTCCGTTGGCCAGGAATCCCCTGGCACCGTAGGCCTCGGCCAGCTTGACGAAGTCTGGGTTGTGCAGATCGGCTCCAATGGTCCGGCCGTTGAACTGGTTCATCTGGTCGCGCTTCACGTTCCCGTAGGCGTTGTCGTTGAAGACCACCACGACCACGTTGATATTGTGCGCCACGGCCGTGGACATCTCCTGGGAGTTGAACATGAAGCCGCCGTCGCCCGAAAGGCAGACCACGGCCTTGTCCGGCTGGGCGACCTTGGCGCCCAAAGCGGTGGGGTAGGCGTAGCCCAAGTTTCCAGAATATGAAGAGGTGATGAAGGTCCGGGGCTCGTAGACCGGGTAGTGGGCCCGGCTGTAGTAGCCCAATTGGGTCATACCAGAGATCAAGATGCTGTCCTCGGGTAGGGCGCGGCGGACCGCTTCCAGCAGCTCCCCTTGAGGCTCGACTTTGATGATGTCCTCTGACCGCTGGGCTTTCTGCGCCGCAACTTCGGCGGTTCGGTCGGCCTTGGCCTGGGTCTTGGATGAAAGGGCGGTGAGCAGGTCTTCCATCGTAAGGCGGGCGTCGCCCTCCACCCTGAGGGTGTTCTCGTAATGGCGGCCGATCTCTTCGGGGTCAACGTCGATCTGGATGACTTGCTGGCCGTCGATCCATTGGGACGTGACCAGCCTGGTGCCCACGGCCAGTATGACGTCGTGGCCGGACTGTTCTCTGGCGATGGTGTCGTTACGCAGCCAAAGCGCTCCCAGGGCCAGGGGATGGTGATCGGAGATGGCGCCCTTGCCCTCAGCGGTGGTGACCACCGGGGCCTGGAGAAATTCAGCCAGCTTGGTCAATGCCTCCGTGCCCTGTGCGGAGATCACGCCGCCGCCGGCCCAGATCAGCGGGTTGGACGCGCCGGCCAGGGCTGCCGCCGCCGCTTCGATCTGTTCTTTGCTGGCCGCTTTTGGCTGCGGCGCTTCGGGCTCCAGGAGTTCCACATCGGCCACTTCCGCCAGCGTCTCCGGGGGAATCTCGATCTCAACCGGACGAGGCCGGCCGTTCTTGAGATGATGGAAGGCCTGGTGCACCGCCTCGGGGACTTCGGCCGGGTCCATGATGCGGTGGGCCCATTTGGTGACCGGGCGGATGGCGTCAAGTTGGTCGTTCACCTCGTGGAGCATGCCGCGGTCTCCGCCAATCTCGTCACGCTCGATCTGTCCGCAGACCACTAGCACCGGCGAGGACGCCGAGTAGGCGGTGGAGACACCTGCCGAAGCGTTCAGCAGGCCGGGTCCGGGCACCATCATCGCGGTGCCGATCTCGCCGCTGGCACGGGCGTAGCCATCGGCCATGTAGGCGGTGGCCTGCTCATGGCGGACCGTGATGAACCGGATGCCGGGCTCGTCATAAAGGCCGTCCATCATGTGGTAGAGCTGGACTCCGGGAAGCCCGAATATCACTCGGACGCCCTCGCGGTATAGGGACTTTGCCAACGCCTGGCCGCCGGTCATCTTAACCATTTTTTCTATTCCTTGTGTTTGATCTCATCGGTTGATTCTTGTCACTCTATCTTGACTATGGAGTGTTGAACTGCACCAGTATGCCATCCGGGTCGCGGACATAGATGCTCCGAATCTCGCCGTTGGCATCGGTGTAGGACTCCCTGGGCCCGGCCAGAGGGTACCCTTTGGCCACCAATTCGTCGGCCAAGCCAGCCACGTCGGTAACGCCAAAGGATATGTGGCTGATGCCCACTTGGTCAAGCATGATGGGCGTACCATCGGACCTCTCGCCCGGATGGCTGGTTAGCGTCAGGGTGGGAGTGACGCCATCGCCGTAGGCTAGGCTAACCCAGTGGCGGGTATTGCGTTCCAGGGCGTAGTTATCCAGCCGCGCCGTTTGGGCGCCGCCCTCGGTGATATCGGTGATCTTCTCGCCGATGACCTTCATTCCCAGGGCGTCCCGGTAAAACTTCAATGATTCTGCCATATCCCGGACACACACGCCGATGTGGGTCACGCAGGTTGCTTCCATGTTTCAGTCTCCTAGATTTAAGGGGCTGCCCTAGGGCTCTACCCGAAGATAAAGTCCCCGATGGCGGTGAAGTACTCGTCCAGACCCTTGAAGAGCAGGTCGTTATGGCCCGCTCCGGGAATCACCAGCATCTTTTTCCCGGTGGACGCGAAATTTCGGAACATCTCCTCGGCGTCGTCCAGGGGCGCGAGGGCGTCCATCTCGCCGTGGATCACCAGCACTGGGATGGCGATCGACGCCGCCTTGGCCCGGTAGGCTTCTTCCAGATCATCGGCCTGTTGCGGGCCCAAGCCTCCAGTGAACTGTCCCAGGCTAGGCCGTCCGCTTTCGATGATCACGCCGTTGATCGCCGGGTCTTCTTTGGCGGCCAGTTCAAAGGCCGAATGCCGCCCCATGGAGCGGCCCATCACATAAACCGGCCCCTGATAACCGCTGGCCCCCAACACGATACGCATGGCCTCAAGCACGGTATTGGCGTCGGCGAGCATGTTGGTGAACGACGGCGTTCCACCGCTTTTCCCGTAACCACGGTAGTCGGCGACGAAGAAGTTGAGCCCGATCTGGTTGTAGAACGGAGCGATCGCGTCGTAGTTGATGGCCGTCTCGCCGTTGCCATAGAAGAACAAGATCGTGGGAGCGCTATTGCCGTAGGGGAAAAACCTGCAGGACAGACCGATGTCGTCGCCGACATTCACCGTGTAGTCCTGCACCCCCTCGGGAGTGGGTGTCCAGCCCTGCCGTGGGAAGAAGGAGTTTAGGGATATGTTGGGATCATCCAGGGCCGAGTAGTCCACTTGGGCCATTTTCAAACTCCTTCAGGGATATCCAGCGGCAGCCGACTTCCACCATGCCGCCTTTCCGTAGGGGCAGGTTTCTAACCTGCCCTGTTCTCCAGCCAATATCTTAATTTAAACGGTCAGCCCTACCGGCCTCCAGATACAACCATATTGAGAACCGCTTTATACGACAGCAGGGCGGGTTAGAAACCCGCCCCTATGCTGATTTTCTACATTTCGACAAAGGATTGCCAATCACCCGAAAAACCCGTCCGCCACGTTACTGGCCAACAGGTCCGCGACCAGTTCCGGCCTTTGGAGCGGCACATCGTGGATGGAGTTCTCAAGCCATACGGTTTTGCTGTTGGGCAATTGTTGCTCCGCTTCGTCAACTGACATAAACCGGCTTTGGCCCCGGTCCTGCGTGGCCGCGTTGCTCTGCTGGCGGGCCGGCATGATCAATACGGGGCATTGTACCTGCTGGTAAAGCTCCGCGGGATGGTGGTCCCACAGAGCCTCGATGATTCGCAGGTGGTTGGCCCGGGTGAGGCGGGCTTTGATGGTGCCGTCTTCCTGCACCTCGAAATTCGCCATGACCACATCGTGGGACCCTGGCGCCATTCCTGCGCCTTGGTGCCGGTTCTGCACCCGTTCCTTGAAATCCTCCAGCTTCACGCCGGTGAAGTCGGGGGGCGACATCTCCAACTTGGCGTCCTCGACGCTGGAGTACCGGGCCGAGGCGTTGATCATCCCGCCATCGACCCAGGCCATACCCTTCAACGAATCAGGGGCGCGAACCGCCAATTCTAGCGCGACGCTGCCGCCCCAAGAATGTCCGACCACCACCGGGGCCACTCCACCCAGGTCGTTGATGACCCCAATGACGTCTTGGGCCACAGTGGCGAAGTCGTAGCCATGGTTGGGCTTGGCGCTTTCGCCGTGGCCCCTTAAGTCCAGAGCGATAACCGCGTGGTCCTCGGCGAGGATGGGCGCAACCATGTCCCAGATGTGGCAGGTAGACGCCAGGCCGTGGAGCAGCAACAACGGCTGGCCGGACCCGCCCCAGTCCCGGTAATGGAAGCTCAAGCCGTCAACTGTGACCAATTCGTCGCGCGGGGCCTGTGGCATTTTAAATCCTCGGGAAAGCCTCATATTATTCCGGACTCAGACCGGCCCGCCTAGACTATGCATCCGGGCGGGCCGTTCTGTTAGCTTGAATCACGCCGGTCAGATCACTGCCAGATGGCGAATCCCCAACCACCGCCGGTGCCAGCTGGAGAGCGGTAGACCGGTACATACTCCACCACTTCCATGTCCAGGTGCTCGCAGGCTCCCGCAGCGGTGATCCAGTTGAGGATCTCCGAATTGCCGGAGTTCAGGCGGTACCGGGGTAAAGAAGCCAATAGTTCGACGTCTCTTTCCTTCATGCCTTTGATGGCCAGTTGGTCGATCTCTTCATCCACCAAGAAGTGGCTCAGACCGCCGGAACCTACCACCGCCACCTTCTTGTCGCTGTCCCAGTTCTTGATCGCCTTGGCCACAGACTGGCCTAGGTTGTAACAACGCTTGGGGCTGGGCGTGTTGGGCGGATAGAAGGTGTTCTGGGTGATCGGCACGATGGGCCTGATCTTATTGTTCATGACCCGCTTGACCACGTAGGAATAGGCGTGGGGCATCGCCTGAGGCCGGCGTTCTGTGACGATGGGCTTTTTAAGGTAGCCGATCGGCCCGACCGTGCCGCCCGCTTCTTTATTCATATATCGAGACTGGGCGATGTCGAAGTCGTCCTCGATCAACTTCTCGATGAGATGCAGACCGAGCGCCGAGTCCACCGGGACATCCATCTCCTCCGTGCCGTAGCCCCACGAGGAGGCCTTGGTGGCCGGAGGTACATTGTCGCCTTGGCCTCTGGGCGTGAGGTGCATCGTATCTCCCCAGTAGATGGAAAACAGCGGCATATTGTCGTCGAAGAATAGCTCTTCCTGGTCGTCGCCGACGATCACCACTACGTCGGGATCTGCCTCCAGCATGGCTTCCTCCAGGGCTACGATGCCCCTCTGGCAGGCTTCGTACTGCTCTTGGAAGATCTCGGGGGTTAGTCTGGTGGCGATGGCTGGGTCGGCTGTCTCTAGGAGTTCTTCGTAAGTCTTGGTTGAGCCGTCTTCTAGGGACAGCAGCATCGGGTTGGTCTTGTCGCGGGCTGCGTAGTCACTCCACATGCTGCCCGGCAGGCTCAACATGGGGCTATGAGAAGTGCCCAGGCCCAATACAATCTCAGCCATGTTCTCTCCTACTGGGTTGCCGGTTCGTTATTCCTATGACCGGCAACTGACCGGCAACGAAAATACTGGATACATAATCCGCTGGAACGGAAGATTTCGCAAGGTCTCGTGTTTATGCCGCAAGAGGAGGCGTCGGGGCTGGTATTCGTGGATACGCCTAGCCCGCGACAGATCGGTGGTCCGGCGCAACCGTAGGCGCGGGTTTCTAGCCCGCCCACTTCCGCAGCCACAAAATTGGTCAACGCGGACGGGCTCTCGAGTAGATGCATATCCCGGGCGGCGCTGATCAACCCAAGCACCGATTCCCAACAGCATAGCGGGTTGAAAACCCGCGCCTACGGGCTACCGTCATTGCACCCTTCCGCGGAATGGCGGAATCCAGGACACTCTCACAAAATCATGTTTGGCGTACCCAAACAATCTGGATTCTGGCCTTCGCCAGAATGACGTAAAAAGGGGGTTGCCTGGTGGCAACCCCCTTTTTTGCTCTCTATGTTCGTACGGGTTAGCTCAGGTGCTGCCCGAAGAAGGAGATCACCTTCTGCCAACCGTCGGTGGCGGACTCTTGGTGATAGCTGGAGCGGTCAACGGCGAAGAAGCCGTGGCCGGCGCCCTCATACATGTGGAACTCGTAGTTCTTGTTCAAGCGCTTCAGCTCGGCCTCGGTCTCAGCCACGTCGGCCGGCGATGGCCTGCCGTCCTGGTCTCCGAATAGGCCCAACAGCGGACAGTCCAGTCCGTCGGTGAAGTCGATTGGCCATTTGGGCATTGCGGGGGATAGTTCGTCGTTCCCCTTGGTGACGCCGCCGCCCCAGCAGTCCACTGCGGCATCGACGTTTTCCAGGGTGCAGGCGCCAAGGTAGGTCTGGCGTCCGCCGGAACAGAACCCGATCAAACCAACCTTGCCGTTGACGTATGGCAAGCTGCGCAGGTACGCCATCGAGGCTGCGACGTCGCCCATAGTGCGAACGTCGGGCATCCCGCCGGCTTCACGGATGCTGGTGCTGTTAGCGGTGGGATCGCCCTTGCCCTCGCGGAAGTGGAGGTTGGGAGAGATGGTGGCGAAGCCGTTATAGGCCAGCTTGCGGGCCATCTCTTTGGAGGCTGCGTCCCAGCCGGGCATGTGATGGATCAAGACAACGCTGCCAACTGGGCCGGCGCCCAGGGGGCGGGCCAGGTAGGCATCGATCTGGTCTCCTTCATGGCCATTTATGAGCACGGTTTCTGCGATTAGTCCTTCGTACGGCATGAAAAGTCCTCCAAGTTCTAACTGATGTCGCGGAATAGGTATCTGTTCCGGCGCGGGCCTTGTGCCCAAGGGCAGGCAGTAGACTACTACCGGTGAGGGGCCGCGTCAATCGGGCTCAGGCCCACGGCTGGCTACCCCGGCTGTTCCCATCGGTGACAACGCCAATGGGGTACGGCTATAATGCGCCCATTCACCCATTGCGGCTATTTTATGTCTACCAGAAACCGGCATCGCCGTGGGTTAAACCATTAGGAGAGTAGAACAACATGGCTCTACCAGAGCGGATGAGATTCGGGATATTCATGGGGCCTTTCCACCGGGTTGGTGAAAACCCCACGTTGGCCATGGACCGGGACTTGGAATTGGTGCAGTGGCTGGACCACTTAGGCTATGACGAAGCCTGGATCGGCGAGCATCACAGCGCGGGTTGGGAGACGATCTCCTCCCCAGAGATATTCATCGCCGTGGCGGCGGACCGCACCAAGCACATCAAACTGGGCACCGGCGTGATTAGCCTGCCTTACCACCATCCCTTCATGGTGGCCAACCGCATGGTGCAGCTTGACCACATGACTCACGGCCGGGTGATGCTGGGCGTAGGGCCCGGCGCGCTGCCTGGAGACGCTTATATGTTGGGCATCGACCCCACGACGCAGCGCCAGCGCATGGACGAAGCTTTCGGCATCGTCTTGCGGCTGATGACTGAGACCGAACCCATCACCTACAAGAGCGAATGGTTCGAACTCCGGGATGCCATGCTCCAACTCCGTCCCTACACCAAGCCCCACATGCACATCTCGGTGGCCTCGGTGCAGTCTCCGGCTGGAGTAGCCCTGGCCGGCAAGTACGGCGCGTCGGTGCTGACCATCACCCGGCCCCGTGACCCAGGCGCCCCGGAATCCGACCTGGCCGCGCTATGGACCGTGGCCGAGGAATCGGCCGCCGAGCACAACAAGGTGGTCAACCGGGACGACTGGCGATTGGTGATCCCCGTGCACATCGCCGAGACCCGGAAAGAAGCCTTCGCGCAGGCAAGACTGGGCGCGGGCCGCTACCAGGCTGAATATTTCGAGCACACTATGGGCCGGGACCCGGTCATCGACGGCCCCCCGGAGAAGATCATCGACGCCATGGTGGACAACGGCACCTGGATCATCGGCGACCCCGACGACTGCATCGCCGGCATCCGCAGGCTTGAAGAGCGGAGCGGCGGCTTCGGCGGATTCATGGTCCAGACCATCGATTGGGCGCAGCGGGAGCAGGTACTCCACAGCTTCGAGCTGTTGGCGCGGTACGTGATGCCCCAGTTCCAAGGAACCACCATCAGCACCGCGGCCTCCAACCAGTGGGCCTACGAGCATCAGGAGGTCCTGAGCGCCGGACGGGTGAAAGCCATCGACCGCGCCAAGTCTGACTACGCGACCCGTTCTTAGCTATGAAAGCAGTCTGGTACGAGCAGAACGGCGGGGCGGACGTCCTCGAGTACGGCGATATGCCCGACCCGCAGCCGGGGCCGGGCGAGGTCAGGGTGCGGGTGATCACCTCGGGCGTTAATCCGTCCGACTGGAAACGCCGCCAGGGGCTGACCAACCGGATCGAGTTTCCCAGAGTCATACCGAACCAGGACGGGGGTGGGGTGATCGACGCCGTGGGCTCCGGAATCGACCAGTCTCGCATCGGTGAGCGGGTCTGGCTGTTCGAGTCGCAGTTCGGCAGGGCTTTTGGCACCGGCGCCGAATACACCGTCCAGCCCAGCGGGCACGCCGTCCGCCTTCCTGACAACACCGGCTTCGCGGCAGCCGCGGGCCTGGGGGTGCCGGCTATGACCGCCCACCGCTGTGTCTTCTCAGACGGCCCGGTGACTGGAAAGACGGTCCTGGTCACGGGCGGAGCGGGCGCCGTGGGCCACTACGCAGTCCAACTGGCCAAGCTGGGTGGAGCGGAGGTCATCAGCACCGTAAGTTCCGACGAGAAAGCCCAGATCGCCCGGGAGGCCGGGGCCGGCCACACCGTCAACTACCGTGAAGGGGAGACGGCTGAGAAGATCATGGATCTCACCGGCGGCGCCGGGGTCGACTTGGTGGTAGAGGTCGATATGGCGGCCAACTTCGCAGTGAGCCAGCAAGTTCTGAAGCGGTCCGGGGTGTTGGCCGTCTATTCCGCGGGCAGCGCTCAGGGGCCCTCGGTGCCCCTCAAGTTCAACTCCAGCAACGTCACTGTCCGTATGGTGCTGGTCTATGACATGCCCGAGCCGGCCAAGGCCGACGCTGTAGCCGACATCACGTCATGGCTGGAACAGGGCAAGCTGGTCCCATTCGCCGGTCCGCACTTCTCTCTTGAGCATCTTAAAGACGCCCATCTAGCCGTCGAGAACGCAGTCATCGGTAAGGTCGTCGTTGACGTTAGCCTCGAATAGACCATGACCAACCCAAAGAACAACCTAGACGGACCGGTGGCCGTGGTGGGCGGCGGGGTGGTTGGTTGTTTCGTGGCGTACTGTTTGGCCGGGATGGGAGTGCCGGTTACGCTGATCGATCAGGAAGGTCCGGGAGCAGGGGCGACGGGAAATTCTGCCGGCAACGTTCAGCCTGGCTCGGGCGACGATGACGCCTACAAGATAGCCTTGGGGGCGGAAAGCCTTGCCCTCTGGCGCAAGCATCTTCCCCGGATCAAAGAAGTCGGCGGGAACGATTTCGGGGACCAGGACGTCCGATATCTCTATGCGGCGGTGAATGAGAACGAAGAGCGAGGCGTCCGCGAAGTCCTAAGCGGCTTGCACGGCGCAGGACTCAAAGCCGAGTGGGTGGACGGCCAGACTGCCAGGGAGATCGAACCCAATCTCTCAGGCTCAATCATCGGCGGTACGCTCCACCAAGACTGCATCCAGATGGACCCCAAACTGTTCATGGCGGCCTTCGCCACCGCCGCCGAAGCCGAAGGCGTAACTATCCTGCGCCAGAAGCAGGCCGTGGGACTGACGATTTCTGGCGGCCGCATCCGAAGCGTCGCTTTCCAAGACGGCAGTTCCCTGGAGTGTTCGTCGGTCGTCCTGGCCACTGGTGCTTGGACGGGCCAAGCCGTGTCCGAGTGGCTGGGCTACGACCTGCCGGTGGAGCCATATGGACTCCAGAAACTGCACCTGGAGCTGGGGTCCGCCACGCCCCTGAACTGCGCCGTCCGTTGGAACGGGGTGAACATCGTCTGCCGGAGGGACGGCAAGGTGCACGCCGGAAGCAGGTTCGACCCTGCCGGGTTCGATGCCAAGCCCTCCGCCGACGCCCGCGAATGGTTGTTGGCGCAGGTGGCGGAGATACTGCCCGGATTTCACGCTTCCGGCGTCGAGACCATCGCCGCATTCGCCGCTTCCACGCCAGCCCGGATCCCCCTGGTCGGCCGGCTGCCGGGAATCGACAGCATCTACCTGGCTGTTCCCAGCACCGACGGCTTTCTCATGGCGGCGGTTCTCGGCGATATGACGGCGGAACTAATGGTCAACGGCAAAGAGCATCCGTTGATGGAACGAAGCCCGCTGGCCAAATCCGGACCCCGCTGAAATACATCTGGACAGTTTTCTGACTCTAGCCGGCTGGTTTTCGGATTGCGTGCCTAAAATAGCATGGAATGTTGCTATTAAGTCAGCGATTCTCTATAGATATAGAGTAGGGCGTGAGTGATTTGGGGCCGTTAACTATCCACGGATAACTGGCATCTTCATCCCGTTCTACCTAATCCGCCTCTAACGGGAGTGACATAGATGGGGGAACTACGGGTCTTGATCGCCGACGACTCTGAATTCACGCGGGTCGCCTACAAGCGGATAATCGAAGACCAGGCCAGCATGCAGGTCGTGGCAATGGCGTCAAATGGGGCGAAAGCGGTCTGGAGTGCGGCCGAAACATAGCCGGA
>Ga0208063_1000272_pt1 | contig 17619 bp, 9 predicted proteins | sample DeeseametaMP0203_FD_184219 | JGI IMG/M metagenome (GOLD analysis project Ga0208063, IMG submission 184219) | Marine microbial communities from the Deep Atlantic Ocean - MP0203 (SPAdes) | ecosystem: Environmental > Aquatic > Marine > Oceanic | place: South of Cape Verde, Atlantic Ocean | collected... | reverse complement strand
CGATATCTAGCGGTTCTTCTCTATCCGGTTCCCCCCGCAGGTGGACATCTTTAGACGGCGACACTGCGCTTTCTGGAAGCGACTCAATTTCAATTCGCGCCCACGGTATGTTGACCTCGCCGTTCACATCGACCTTTTCTTGCGTCGCGGCAATGTCAATATTTGGCGACACTTTAAGACGAATGTCGGGCTGTCTAATTTCAAAGCCGTTGCCTTTTAAATTGAAGGTGGCGCTAGGGGTAGACGACCAATCCAGTTCCCCTTTTAGCGTACCTTTTCCGCCGCCCAATACAAAGGTTCCGTCTAGCGAGGCGGTTTGGTCGTTAAGCACCACTTTTTGGTTCCAGTCAGCGAGGGTGACTGGGGTATCTTGTATATCGATAGCGCCGTTTGAAACAGTAAGCTCACCGTTCAGCGATGGGTCGTCAACATAGCCACTAAGTGTAATGTTGCCGTTGAGTAGGCCTGTAAGCGTCCTGATAGCAGGAGAAAGTGGCTTAAACGGTGCTACATTTAGCCCTTCCATGACCAGCTTTCCATCAAGGGGGATTTGCTCGTCGAATGGTCGCGTATTTAGGGTTAGCGTAGCATCACCAATGTCTTGACTCGAAATCAGTGAGGTTGACGCTAATTGCCCTTGTTTAATCTTACCGGTTGTCTCGATTGAGTTAATGGTAAGGGTTAGCGGTCTGGTTTCACCCAGCTGCCAAGGGGCTTTACTCATTGACGCCGTAAACGTGGCGTCTATAGGGTCTTGCTGTGAGTAACTCCCTTTTGTTTTTATACTAAGGGTAGCTTTGGAGGGGCTTGAAACCATGGTGGGTGCCAGCTCATTGGCCCAGAGACCTACTGGTAAGGATGAGGCACTAATGTCCCAGTTGGCCTTACTTTCTTGATAGTTAACGTTTGATACGCACAATTCGCCTTCTCTGCGGGAGGTCCAGCAGTGCTTGCCTATCTTTGCCGTGACGGGGGCTGTGCCGATATCTAGACTGAACGGGCTTGATAATGTCCACTGCATATTGGCAAGCTTTAACGTGGTATCACTAATTTCGCCAATCCAGTGGTTATTACTCCACGCCCCTTTGAGGCTAAGGGCTATGTTGTTATCAGGTACGGCAAGGTCAATTTCAGCGTGATGATCTTTATAGGTGCCGTCTATGGCAACGTTCCCGTTTAACGGCCCTTGCTGAGCGGCTGAAGCATTTAAGTTAGGAGATACGGTGATATCAGAAAGCGCTAACGCGCCGTTTGCGCGAGGGTTTTGCCAAGGCCCCGATGCTTTGATATTGCCATTCACGGCCCCGGTTACTTCAGGGTAAAGGCTATTGATGGCATTAACGCTAATATCAATATCTGCATTTAAATGACGCTTATTTAAAACCTGAGCGATAGCACGAATGGTATTTTTTTCTTGCTCGTTTTCTTGGATGATATTGACGTTGGTAACGAATAAGTCGCTCGGGCCTGCATATACTGCATTGCCTTTTACTTGAAGCGGCTTACCCTGCAGTACACCTGAAATGTTCAAGTCTCTTAAGCTCATGTGCAGGCCGCCGCGCTCGGAATATTGCAAAATACTGTCAATTTCGCCGTTTAGCTGTTGAGGGGCATAAGTGCTGAATTGTTGCGCTGACACATCAGTTAAGGTGGTTTTGCCTTCCCAGGCGATAGTCTCATTTAAATACAGCGTTCCCGTATTCGCTAAGCTTCCTTCCAGTGCGCTGATATTGGCCTGGTTAACATAAATATTATTCTTTTTAAGTACCACATCTAACGATACGGGGATATTGCCAAGGTCGGGCAGCGTTGCCGCGCCATCACCTTGAAGCTGGTAATCACCCATGGTGCCAAAAAGGGATAATTGCCCCTCTTTTAACAGGGCATTTTCCATGGTTGGTATAGCCTGCTCTTGCCAATTTGCGGTGAACTCAATAGGTAAATTTTCGTCGAGAATATTGATTTTTAAATTGGCATCAGCGCTAATCGCTCCTGTGGCACTAACCGATAGCGTGAGGTCGTCTGCAGCACCGGATGCATCCATAACGAGTGTTTGCGGCGCATCGTCAAATTGAGTGTTAACCTTAATTTTGGCATTGAGCGGGAAATTGTCTTCAAGTGTGGCACTTGCGCTCCCTCTAAGCTCCCCTTTTTCATGCACCACTGTCATTTCTTCAACCGCTATTTCGCTGCCTTTAAAACGGGTTTGCAAAAGCGAGATAAGCGCCACTCGTTCGATACTTTCACCCTGTATAACTTGTAAGTCTTCAACTAATAAGGTGCCGAGGGAAAAAGGAATCGGTGATGTAATTGTAGGTAACTGTGGTACATCGTAGGTCAATGAGTACGACGTAGGCAAAGGGCTGTCTTTTACCTTTTCTGGCTCTGCGTTTTTCTGATTCTTGGGTGGCGTATTAGGGGCGTTAGCCGGTGATGTCGATGGTGAATCTGTGCCTTGCTCAACAAGCGCTACCTTTACCCCTTTCGTCGCTAAACTATCAAGTGAAAGTGCCTCATTACCGTTAAAGTCGACGAGTTCTAGTTCATCAATTTCGACGATAGTGGTGAGTAGCGCAAGCTTAATATTGCTTAACGCTAAGTACTCGACTTCGATGGGAAGTGGCAAAGCAAACTCATCGTTAGCATCGGTTTCGTCTGGCGCTTCTGGAGCTAAGGCAAGTTGGGTTAACGTCGCATTTTCAAGCGTGAGTTCATTAACGCACACTTTAGGTTCAAACAGGCAGCGCCATGTTATATCGATATAGGCGTATTGGGCTGACACTTTCCATTGCGGGTTCTCCCACTGTACGTTGTGTACTTCAAGCGTGTCGGCAAAGCCGCCGTCTATCGCATCGATAGACAAGTTATCTACAAAAGTGTTGGCTACAAGCTTAACGGTTGGTCCGCCTAATGGGCTAATTAGCAGCGCATATACAGCTACCAGCAAAAGAATAGGTGAGAGTAAAATGGCCGAAATAGTGCGTTTTCTCATAGCTCAGGCCCCAGCATGATATGTAACTGCCATGTATTTTCATCGGGGGCAAACCCCCTTGCAACATAAAGACGAACGGGGCCGATTGGCGAAAGCCAATGGACACCCGGGCCAACGCTATAGGTTAGTGTTGTACTGGTGTCGTTGGTGGCGGTACCGGCATCAACAAATGCCGCGACGCGCCAATTATCGGCTACGCGATAGGCATATTCCACGCTTGTGGTAAGCAAATATTTCCCGCCTATTGAATCGGTCACAAGTTCACCGGTTTCGGGGTCGATAACATCTGCGGTGGGCGATATTTCTCGATAGTCAAAACCCCTAACGCTTTGGTCTCCCCCAGCGTAGAAACGCAAAGAGGTGGGTACTTCATCGAAGCTGTTGGTTTTAATAGCGCCTGCTTCACCGCGTAAGGATATTCTATGTACATCGTTAAACGTGCGTATCAACGTAGCCTCTACTACCGCTTTAGCAAAGTCGATGTCAGAGCCAAAGCCTTCTTTGCCATATTGTGCAAGCATTTGAATGTAGCTGCCGTTGCTGATGTTAAGCTCGCTGTCTTTATTGCGATAGGTTAACGAGTACCCCGGTAAAACCAGTGACGTGGTATTGGTGTTAAGCTCCCCTTGATCGTACGTTTCCCTAAGGTAAGTTATCGAACCATCGTGCTGCCATGGCGAGTCGTTTTTTTGCCAGTAGCGGTGGGCAGACAACGATAGGGTTTCACTTTCAAAGGACGTGTTGGCGTATTCAATAAATTGGTAACCCGCCTCAATGCTGGCGTAATCACGAGTGATGTTTTTCATGGGAATGCGGTAGTCGGCGGTAACAGACTGTTCGGGCTCAGATATAAAGATATCCGATGATACCGAATGTCCTTTGTCATTTACCCAAGGGCGCTCCCAGCCAAGTCGGACCCGCGGGCCGGTATCGGTGGCCGCGCCAAGTGACACATTAAATGCGTCGGTAGGCCTGTGCTGTAGTGACACCTCAACAGGTACACGTAAACCCTCAGCGTCACTCACTACCGGCCTGGCAATCACACGATTGAAATACCCAGATTGATTCAATCGCCGATTGAAATCAGACAACACCGCTGATGAATAAGCGTCTCCGGTTTCAAATGGTTTAAGGCGACTGATAATGGCTTTTGCTTTGTCTTCGCCGACGATTTTGAGTTCACCAAACTGGTACTGAGGCCCGCTTTGCGCAATTAACAGTACGTTTGCCTGCTTCGCACCACGCACTAGATCAAGTCGGGTAGCCTGCCAGTGAAAGTCAAAATAGCCGTTGGAAAGGGCATAGTTAAACATCGAAGACTTAAACGATTCATAGATAGTCTGGTTGAGTACATCGCCTTCCTTAAGCTTAAGTGCGTTAAAACGCTCTCTAAACGCTTTATCTTCACGCCCTGCCCCAATAATTTCACGGGTCACTTTATTAATGGTTAGGGGGGCGTTTAACGAAACATTAACCGTAACCTTGTCGCCGTCATCGATAACAACGTTAGTCTCGCTGTTGTAATAGCCATACGGCTGCAGTGCTGTTGCCACTGTATCGCTCACTTCCCCTTGCCAATATGGGTCAGTAAGTAGTGCTTTTTCAACATCGAGGCTGTTCAAGTGAAGCCGAATATTGTTGCGTAGCTTATCGTCTTTTACGCCTTGAATATTATAGGAAATGCCCTCTTGCGCTTGCGCGGTCGATGCTAACGTACAGATCAGCGAAAGCAGTACGCCGCACATCAAAACCAAATGAGTCTTGAATGTTTTCAACATAAACTGTCGGAAAAGTGGGTCTTGCAAACTGGCAAGCCCGGTCCAAATTGAAGGCATGAAAAGGCTAAATCCTTAAGATAACGCTGGGCTAAGAAGCATACCGCTTGATAGTAAAGTCCGTATTGTGAACGCGGTTAATGATACCACAATTGCGTTTTGTATCCCCAAACTACGATGAGAGATCAAATATTTGCGCTAACACTTGGCAGAGTAAAATATCATGGATTGTTTTTTGTACGTCAAGACCCCTATTTTGCTAGTGCATGGAGAGGAAGATCGCATAGTCCCGCCTCTACATAGTCGCTACATGGCAGATGAATTGGAAGATTACGATAAAGTTTTTAAATATGTTGAACTTGAAAGTGGCGATCATTTTTTATCTATTCAGCGTAATCGGCACCTATTCTTCAAAGAAATGGATATGTTTTTGAATCAGTATTTGAAACCTGCTTCAAAGGACGATGCGGTGAAAGCCGGTCTTACCACTGAATAGTACCCGTTAAACGCCCCAGTATTTAAGACAAGATTTCTTCGTGCTGGCGGCTTTTTAACCAAATTTCAGGTACACTTATATAGGCGCGATTATTTCGCGCCTTTTTACTTCCCCACACTTAATTTCATATTCGAGACTTTATGCCCCAGACATCTAATGGCGTATCTGATGATACTGCAGTTGTGCAAAAGCCCGCCCTTGGCCTTGTTGAATTTGTTGCGTTAATGGCAACCATGACCTCGCTGGTTGCCCTTAGCATAGATGCTATGCTGCCCGCACTTATCCAAATTGGTGAGTCACTTAACGTAGAAGAGGCACATCATACCCATTTGATTGTAACCGTGTTCTTTTTAGGCATGGCGTTTGGGCAAATGTTTTTCGGTCCGTTTTCAGACAGCCGTGGCCGCCGTCTAACAATACTAGTGGGCTTATGCATTTTTGCCTTAGGCACGTTTGTTTGTATGCTTGCCACTAATTTAGAAACCATGCTGGTGGGGCGCGTTATTCAAGCTTTTGGGGTGTCTGGCCCGCGCATAGCCTCTATGGCAATTATCCGCGACTTGTACGTGGGTGATGCGATGGCAAAAGTTATGTCATTTATCATGATGGTGTTTATTTTAGTGCCCATGCTTGCCCCAATAATTGGTCAAACCGTAATGGAACTGACATCTTGGTTCCATATATTCACGCTGTTTCTACTGGTGGCTACTATGGCGGGGATTTGGTTCTTTTCTCGTCAAGGCGAAACCTTGCCTCGTGCAAAGCGCAGAAAATTCTCGCGTGCACACTTTTTTAAATCATCAAAGTTTATTCTGACCCATCCAGAAGTTATGGGTTATACCTTTGCCATGGGTTGTATATTCGGGGCGTTTTTGGCGTATTTAAGCGCGTCACAAACCATATTTACCGTGTTTTATAATGTAGGAGAGTGGTTCCCGTATATCTTCGCTACCCTCGCCTTTTCTATCGGGCTTGCTTCTTACTTCAACGGTAAAATGGTAATGCGTTTCGGCATGCGCAAGCTTTGTCGATTTGCGCTTAAAGGGGTGAACGGGTTTGCGGTTGTCTACCTTGCCTTGTTATTTGCCTACGACGGGCTTCCGCCTCTTGTTCTTACTATTGCTGTGATGTTTGTAGGGTTCTTTTTTGTCGGTATTTTATTTGGAAACTTAAACGCCATGGCCATGCAGCCGCTAGGCGATATGGCTGGGCTAGGTGCAGCTATTATCGGCTGCTTCTCAAGCTTATTCTCGGTGCCCGTTGCCCTTATCGTTGATAGTTTTTTGAATGGAAACTTGATGCCCATTGGTTGGGGCTTTCTTATCTTTTTTGCATTAGCTTACGCATCAGTGCGCTTCGCTGAGCGTGTTCGGGAAGGTGTTACTTCGTAACCGTTAAGTATTAATAGCTTCTTATGTACAGGCGCAGTAAGAAGAGCGAGACTCGCTGAGTTATAGAAATAAAAAAGCCCGACCAAAATGGTCGGGCAAGAGGGCTTAGTTAAGCACCTAACGACAGAAACTGTCCTAACCTCTGTTTTTACACAACTATGGCTTTCATATCAGTCATGTAGCCACGCAAGGTCTTACCTACCGATTCCACACCGTGTGAACGGATGGCTTCGTTAATCTCAACAAGGCGTTTGTTCTCTACTTGATTAGAAGCAGCAGTCAAACCCTTACCGATAACGCTGGTATCAATGGTAGGCATAAATTTCTCACGCAAAATCGGAATTGCTGCATTGGCAAACAAATAGTTTCCGTATTCTGCTGTGTCTGAAATAACCACGTTCATTTCATACAAACGCTTACGCGCGATTGTGTTAGAAATAAGCGGCGTTTCATGTAGCGATTCGTAGTACGCAGACTCAGGCAGAATACCGGCTTCAACCATTACGTCGAACGCAACTTCAACACCACACTTGATCATGGCAACCAATAAGATACCGTGGTCAAAGAATTCTTGTTCACTGATTTCACCTTCGTAAGCTGGTGCGTTTTCAAACGCAGTCTCACCGGTCTCTTCACGCCACTTAAGTAGGTTCGCATCGCCATTCGCCCAGTCTTCCATCATAGTGCGAGAGAACTCACCGCTGATGATATCGTCTTGGTGCTTTTCAAATAGCGGACGAAGTAAATCAGTTAACTGCTCAGAAAGCTCAAATGCCTTCACTTTTGCAGGGTTTGATAGACGGTCCATCATATTAGTAACGCCGCCAATCTTAAGTGCTTCAGTAATGGCTTCTAAGCCGTACTGAATAAGCGCACCTGCATAACCTGGGTCAATACCGTCATCAACCATTTTCTCGAACGCAAGTACTGCTGCAACTTGTTGCATACCACATAAAATGGTTTGCTCACCCATAAGGTCAGATTTAACTTCAGCCACAAATGAAGACTCAAGTACACCTGCGCGGTCACCGCCAGTTGCACTTGCCAGAGCTTTAGCCTGATCCCAACCTTTACCTTCAGGGTCGTTTTCCGGGTGCACAGCTATTAGTGTTGGTACACCAAAGCCTCGCTTATATTCTTCACGTACTTCTGAGCCTGGGCTTTTCGGCGCACACATAATTACTGTGATATCGCTACGAATTTGCTGGCCTTCTTCAACAATGTTGAAGCCGTGTGAGTAACCTAGCGTTGCCCCTTTTTTCATAAGCGGCATTACTGCCTCTACCACACTTGCGTGCTGCTTATCAGGTGTTAGGTTGTAAACTACATCAGCTTCTGGAATAAGCTGCTGATAGTTACCAACAGTAAATCCATTGCTTGAAGCGCGTTTGTAAGAGTCGCGTTGCTCATCGATGGCTGCCTGACGCAGCGCATAAGAAACATCTAACCCTGAGTCACGCATATTCAGGCCTTGGTTAAGGCCCTGCGCGCCGCAGCCTACAATGACAATTTTCTTGCCTTTTAAGAACTGACAACCGTCAGCGAATTCATCGCGTGCCATAAAACGGCAGCGGCCAAGCTGGTCTAACTGCTGGCGAAGTGACAGGGTGTTGAAATAATTAGCCATAAAAATTTCCGAACAACATTCATTTTTGTCAATATCAAACACCGACCTTGGCGTTGACAGACCTCGTCTATGACGACTTGGTAGTGAGACTAAAAGATTTCTTTTGTTTTGGAAAATGATATATTTGCAAGATAATATTGCATAAAGTGAAATATATATGGATTTTCGCAGTCTACAGCTCTTTAACCACCTGGCTACCAGCCTTCACTTCGGCGTCACCGCTGAGGCCATGTATGTATCGCCATCTACGTTAAGCCGTGTTATTCAGCGTCTTGAAGACGAGTTAGGCTGCACCTTGTTTAAACGGGATAACCGTAAAGTCGCGCTCACCCATAGCGGGCACAAGTTATTGTCCTTCTCAAAACAAGCGTTAGCTGATTGGCAGCAATTGAAAATTGATTTAAAAGAAGATAGCGATGCACTTCAGGGGGAACTAAGTGTATTTTGCTCGGTAACTGCCAGTCAAAGCCATTTGCCCGCTATGCTAAGGCAGTTCAGGCAGCAGCACCCGGGTGTTGATATACGGCTTATCACAGGCGATCCAGCCCTTGCCATTGAAAAAGTAAAAGGTAAACAATGCGACTTGTCTATTGCCATCTACACCCCTGATATGCCAACGGATTTACATTTCACAGCGCTTGATAACGTGCCTTTGGTGCTTATTGCTCCTCGAGAATGGCGCTTAACCCAATTAAGTCAGCTAGATTGGACCAAACATCAGGTGATCATGCCTGAAACCGGTCCAACACGACGCACGGCATACCACTGGTTTGCCGAGCACGGTATTCGCCCTAACGTGTATGCGTATGTCGGTGGTAACGAAGCTATTGTAAGTATGGTAGCGCTAGAGTGTGGTGTAGGCTTTGTACCAAAAGTGGTACTTGATCATTCCAGTATGGCTAATGCGGTAACTCAGATACCGGTAGATGATATAGAGCCCTATGCGCTTGGTTTATGTTGCTTACAGGACAAGCAGAACGAGCCGCTGATAAATGCCTTTATGGAACTAAACTTATCATCAAGACCATAATGTGAGGCTTCATTTACGCTTGCTTAAACATTTGCTGCTAATTAGCACTAAGTTGTTTTATCAAATTGTCTAATGCGCGATAGCCTAACGCTTCAGCGATATGAGCGCGAAGTACGCCCTGTGACCCTTCCAGATCGGCAATGGTTCTGGCCACCTTTAGCGTGCGGTGAAACACACGCATGGATAAATTCAGCTGTTTCGCGGCTGCCTGTAAAAAGCGTAAGTCTGCATCATCAAGTAGGCAAATATCGGCAAGCTCGCCCGCATGCAGCGCACCGTTAGGTTTACCTTGGCGCGCTTGTTGTTTATGCCTTGCTTCAATAACCTGTTGGCGGGTGTCAAATAATGAATCGTTAGGCATATTGGCCCGTTCTGGCAGGTCGTAGTCGGGCAAACGGGGCACTTCTACCTGGATGTCTATTCTATCGAGAAGCGGCCCAGAGAGGCGATTTAAGTAGTTAAGCTGCTGCTGTGGTGTCAGACGATTATCATCAATATCACCCGTCGGGCTTGGGTTCATCGCTGCTACTAACTGAAAATTAGCCGGGTACGTAGCGCTTCCTGAAGCTCTCGACAAGTGTACATCGCCAGTTTCAAGGGGCTCACGCAATACGTCCAGCGCTTTGCGTCCGAATTCAGGCAATTCGTCTAAAAACAAAATACCGTTATGGGCCAGCGATATTTCGCCCGGCACCGGGTTAGAACCGCCACCAGTAAGCGCCACAGCAGAACTGGTATGATGGGGGGAGCGCAAATGACGCGTTAAAAAGCGCTCGGCGTGTAAGGTTTCACCTTTTACCGAATGAATGGCGGCTACTTCAAGGGCCTCTTCTTCGCTCATATCTGGTAGTAGCGAGAGCATACGGCTAGCTAGCAGGCTCTTTCCCGTGCCGGGAGGCCCCACCATTAGTAGATTATGCGCACCACTAGCGGCGATGATTAACGCCCGTTTAGCCTGTTCCTGCCCGATAATATCATCCCAACCTGTTTGTACCGTATTAGGCGAATGTGAAGCAAAAGGCTGCCCCTTTGCCAATTTCTTATTACCAGTAAGGTGTTCATAAACAGACAGTAAATCAAACGCGGGAAAGCGCGTAGCGTGGGATACGAGTGCGGCTTCAACGTCATTGTCACCAGGGTAAACCAAAGCAATATCTTCGTTTGCGGCTGTCATTACGACGGGAATAAGGCCGTTAACCGGCTTTATTTCTCCGTTTAAAGCAAGCTCGCCCACAAAGGCAATATTTAATAAGCTTGTATCTGAAATATAGCCGGAAGCGGCGAGTATACCTACGGCGATGGGAAGGTCGAATCGCCCGCCGAACTTAGGAATATCAGCGGGAGCTAAGTTAACGGTTATTCGTTTGGCAGGAAATTCAAAGCCACTGTTGATAAGGGCGCTGCGCACACGCTCACGGGCTTCCTTTACACTGGTTTCAGCCATGCCCACTAGTTGAAAGGCGGGTAAGCCGTTAGCCAAATGAATTTCTACGCTCACCTCTGGCGCAGTAACGCCTTGGCCTGCAAAAGTTTTAACCACAGCCATGCCCATAAGCCTTACTCACCCCTGTGTCTTTATCTCTTATTTCAAAGTTTAATGCATCCATCGCTCATGCAGAGCAAACGCAGCAAGGCTCAACTGTAGTGGGTGTGAAGAAAACTTGTAACTGTACTGAGGGAGTGAATATCGACGGAATTAAAAAATGCGGGCCTATTGTTTAAAGAGGAAATGAGGTCGGTGCTGGTCTTGCCTATTTTAACGCTTCACTGGCCTGCATGCGCTCAGCGAAGCGTTAACTAAAGCGCTTAATGGTGATCGTTATAAAAGACGGGTAATTGCCAGTGCCAGCGCATGGCACCTAGTCTAAACACCACGGTAGTAGCAAGAGCGGCGATCCCGCACCACTGGGTAGCAAGGTCAAATTCTAGTGCGATGCCATATACAATCCCGCCAGCAATACAGGTCATCGCATAAAGCTCGCCGTTTAAAACCAGCGGCACTTCGCGGCAAATAACGTCCCGCAGTAGCCCACCAAATACGCCAGTAATGGTGCCCATTGCAACCGCCACTGCCATGCCGGTGTCATTCGCCAAAGCTTTTTCTATACCCACCACATTAAACAAGGCTAAGCCGAAGGCATCGGCAATCAGTAGGTAATGAAAAGGAAACCGTGGGCTTATTCGAAGCCAGATGATGGGAACAAAAGCCGCAATGAGGGTGGTATACAAATAGTCGGTATCGGCAATCCAAAACACAGGTACATCTAACATAACGTCGCGCAGCGTACCGCCACCGATAGCCGTGGCACTGGCTAGCACCACAACGCCGAACCCATCCATGCGTTTTTGATAGGCCATAAGGGTCCCGGAAATTGCGCATACCGCAACGCCTGCCAGGTTTAGCCAGTGAAACCAATCGAACATGCTTATTACCCTTTTACTACTCTTAAGAACTCGCTATTTCTACCGCAAAAAACTTGATCAAGCCGTGTGTTTCATGCTATTTCTTTGCGCAATACCAATTCGCGGTTTACCGCGCGTTGCGTGTAGGGGTAAAGCCATAACCCCTAACAAACAACATTTCATTTTTATAATGCCAAAGGAATACGGCATTGTAAGTCAAAGATATCATATAAAACAAAGCGCTACTGTTCTGTGAGCAGTGAGGCTTTGTCGCCCTTCGCTTGAACGACCTAAGATGATTTAATACATCATCAGTATGACATGCAATTTTGAGTAAAACAGGCCGTATTGGAAAACAAGCCAAAGCATTACTGGTTTACCACTGTTTGTAAGTTTCACATAAAGGTCTAGCATTAAACCCTAGCACCTAAAATTAACGGGAAGGATTTATGCCCAAGTTACGTTCTGCAACTACCACACAAGGTAGAAATATGGCCGGCGCTCGTGCGCTATGGCGTGCAACCGGAATGAAAGATTCTGATTTCGGCAAGCCTATTATTGCTATTGCTAACTCATTTACGCAGTTTGTACCTGGGCACGTTCACCTCAAAGATCTTGGTCAACTGGTAGCGCGCAGCGTGGAAGAAGCCGGTGGTGTTGCAAAAGAGTTCAACACAATAGCGGTAGACGACGGTATCGCTATGGGCCATAGCGGGATGCTTTACAGCCTGCCCTCACGAGAAATCATCGCTGATGCGGTGGAGTATATGGTAAATGCGCACTGCGCCGATGCCATTGTTTGTATCTCTAACTGTGACAAGATAACCCCGGGAATGTTGATGGCATCAATGCGCCTTAACGTGCCGGTAATCTTTGTATCGGGCGGTCCGATGGAAGCGGGGAAAACCAAGCTTTCAGATCAGCTTATCAAGCTAGATTTGGTTGATGCCATGGTAGCGGCTGCTGATGACAAAGTGAGCGATGCAGATACCGATGAAATTGAGCGTTCAGCCTGCCCTACCTGTGGTTCATGCTCAGGGATGTTCACTGCTAACTCCATGAATTGCTTAACCGAAGCGCTAGGTTTATCACTGCCGGGCAATGGTTCTATGCTAGCTACCCACGCTGACCGTGAAGGGCTGTTTAAGCAAGCAGGTAAGCAAATAGTTGAGCTTTGCAAGCGCTACTACGGCGATGATGATGAAAGCGTATTGCCCCGTAATATCGCTAACTTCAAAGCGTTTGAAAACGCTATGAGCCTTGACATTGCCATGGGTGGTTCAACCAATACCATTCTGCACTTGTTAGCAGCAGCGATGGAAGGCGAAGTGCCTTTCACTATGGATGATATCGATAGGCTATCTCGCAAAGTGCCTCACTTATGTAAAGTGGCGCCGTCTACACCTAAATACCACATGGAAGACGTGCACCGTGCCGGTGGCGTGTTAGGTATTTTGAACGAGCTTAACAAAGCGGGTTTGCTGAACAGCGATGTTAATCACGTGCTTGGTAAGCCGCTTACTGAGGTTATCAGCGAGTGGGATATCACTAACCCTGAAAATAAAGACGCGATCACCTTTTATCGCGCGGGACCTGCGGGCATTCGAACGACTAAGGCGTTTAGCCAAGACTGTCGCTGGGATGAAGCCGATGACGACCGCGAAAACGGCTGTATCCGCTCGATTGAACACGCGTTTAGTCAAGAAGGTGGACTCGCTGTACTTTACGGTAATGTGGCAGAAGACGGCTGTATTGTTAAAACCGCAGGTGTGGATGAGTCTATTTTAAAATTCAACGGCACAGCGCGCATTTATGAAAGCCAAGACGATGCGGTAGCGGGTATTTTAGGTGACGAAGTAAAAGCCGGCGATGTGGTATTTATTCGCTACGAGGGTCCGCGCGGTGGACCGGGCATGCAAGAAATGCTTTACCCAACCTCTTACCTAAAATCAAAAGGCTTAGGCAAGCACTGTGCATTAGTTACCGACGGCCGATTCAGCGGTGGTACAAGCGGCCTGTCTATTGGTCATTGCTCTCCTGAGGCGGCAAGTGGTGGCGGTATTGGCTTAGTTGAAGACGGGGACAAGATTGAAATAGATATCCCTAACCGAAGCATCAACATCGTTATTTCCGATGAAGCGCTCGCCGAACGCCGTGCAAAAATGGAAGCAAGCGATAAACCTTGGAAACCTAAGGATCGCGTTCGTGAAGTCTCAACATCGCTTAAAACCTTTGCAGCGCTGGCAACCAGCGCTGATAAGGGTGCGGTACGTGATGTAAGCAAACTGGACGATTTATAATGGCAGGCCAGCACATTAGCGACCACGAATATCTAAGAAAGATTTTACTCGCTCCCGTTTACGATGTGGCTGTGGCCAGTGAACTTTCTTACATGTCACTGCTATCTGCAGAACTTGGCAATGATATTTTCCTAAAGCGGGAAGACCAGCAGCCGGTTAAAAGCTTTAAACTGCGTGGTGCCTACAACCGTATTTGTTCACTAAGTGAAGCTCAGCTTAAAGCCGGGGTTATTGGTGCTTCTGCCGGTAACCATGCGCAAGGCTTGGCGTATAGCGCAAAAATGAAGGGTATTCAGGCAACCATCGTTATGCCGGAAACCACCCCTGACATTAAAGTAGACGCAGTACGTCGCTTTGGTGGTGAAAACGTGAATGTGGTATTGCATGGCACCAGCTTTGACCAAGCCAGTAACCATGCTAAAGCACTGTGTGAGACCCATGGCTATACCTTCGTACCGCCGTTTGACGACCCTGATGTAATTGCAGGCCAAGGTACGGTTGCGCGAGAGCTATTAGAGCAAAACCCACACCTTGATATTTTATTTATCGCCGTGGGCGGTGGTGGCTTAGCTGCCGGGATTGCCGTGTATTTAAAGCAGCTAAAGCCCAGCATTAAGATTGTGGCGGTGGAGTCTGAAGAGTCGGCGTGTTTCATTAAAGCGAAAGCACAAGGCGAGCCTACGGAACTGGAAAGCGTCGGTATTTTTGCCGATGGCGTGGCGGTCAAAGTCATGGGGCAGGAAACCTTTCGTTTATGTAACCGTTTAATTGACGAAACCATTACCGTTACCAATGATGAAATTTGTGGCGCAATTAAAGATATTTTCGACGACACCCGGGTTATTGCTGAACCTGCTGGCGCCCTTTCGGTGGCCGCTATTCGCAAATACGCTAAGCAGTACGACTTGAAGGGCAAGAAGCTTGGTGGCATTTTGTGTGGCGCAAACATCAATTTTCATACCTTACGCTATGTTTCTGAACGCTGTGAATTAGGCGAGCAGAAAGAAGCAGTTTTTGCGGTAAAAATTCCTGAAACCAAAGGCGCTTTCAAGCAGTTTTGTGAGTGCGTGGGGGCTAAGGCCATTACCGAGTTCAATTATCGCTATGCCAGTGAAAGTGAAGCGCATATCTTTGTAGGCGTGAAGCTTAAAGGCGGTCAGCAAGAGTTTGCTGCACTGCAAGGTGACCTTGAGAGCAAAGGCTATGACTGCGTTAATTTAAGTGACAACGAGCTGGCAAAACTGCACGTACGTCATATGGTTGGTGGTCGCCCACCTACTATCTTGAACGAGCAGGTATTTAGCTTTGAATTTCCGGAGCGCCCGGGAGCATTGCTGAATTTCTTAAACACCTTAGGCGAGCAGTGGAATATTACTTTATTCCATTATCGCAACCACGGTGCAGCCGAGGGGCTAGTGTTAGCTGGCTTTGATATTGCGCCTGAAAGCCGGGATGACTTTAACCAGCACGTCGCCGAATTAGGTTACAAGGTGGAAGAAGTCACGGATAATCCAGCTTATCGTTTTTTCTTGTCTCAACCCGCCTAAATTAAAACGCTGAGCGCAGGCGCTTGGCTTTTCAAGTTATCGCCTTGCATTGTTTCACGTTAAGCCATGGTTTACCGAGAAGCGATACAAGGCGGCATTACAACGAGCCACTTTACCTTTAAGTGAAAAACGGCTTACTTTTTACCGGTGTCAAACAAAGGTAAAGGGTGCACAAAAAAGCCCATGCAGCAGCATGGGCTTTTTACGTGTTAATAGATAGTGGTAATGGCGAGCTTTAATTAGTTTGACCATTAAGCGCTACATTCTCTAAATGTTGCATCATTTCAGGCCAAATTAGCGCCATTACATCTTGTCGAAGCGCTTCACATTCTTCAGAGTACTTTAGGCTGCCATCTTTTTCAGAGTCTAACCAATGGTTTTCTTTAAGCGCGCCGATAAAGCTAGACAGCACGTTCTTGTCGTAAAACTCTGGTGAACTTAGCCCGTACAGGGCGGATAAACGCTCGGCCACTTGTTTACTCTCACGCTCTAAGGCGCCTCGACTAATTACCTTTTCTTTATCAAGAATGGTAAGCACAACGGCATAACGCTGTAACGTTTCCTGCATGCAGCGGCTTAACAGCCATGCAGAATGGAATTGTTTACAGTGAGCATCAGGGGGCAATAGCTCTTTGTCTTTTTGACGCAATAACCCATTATTGAGCAGTGCGGTAATCAGTGCGTCAGTATGAGCAAGAGCTTCATCTTGGGTTAGATGCAAGAAAAGCTCTTTTTGCAGTAAAGGATAAAGTGCAGCAATTAGCTGAAGTATATCGTTCTTAGTCGTGCCTTTTTTCGCGAAAACAGAGGCCATAACAAGACCTGGGATCGCAAATAAGTGCAAAATATTGTTGCGATAATATGTCAGGTAAACCGCTGACTTAGGCTGCGGGCTAATTAACCGGCCGTAGTCATCTTCTTTTATATCAAAGCGTCCGAGTTTCAGCGTATCGCGCAGCAATTCTTCTGCCGTTGAATCAGGAATGGTGGCGTCGTCACTAAATGGAACAGCTTTAAACAAATCCATAAAATCGCCAATAGACTGTTTTAGCTCGGCCTCACTCATGGTTTGTGTTTTTGAAGAGAGTAAACACAGCGATGTAAGCGCCATACCATTTAACGCGGCTGCGCGGTTAATTCGCGTCATCACGTTATTAGCAAGTTCATTAACCGCAGGCGTTAACCACGCAGGCTTCTTCTCGGGCTCAGCATCTCTACAGTCACGCCAGTTAGGCACATGGCTTTCAAGGAACTGGTTCAGCGCAATGGGCTCACCAAAGTTCACATATCCGTGGCCGTAATTTTTAAGTTTACGAATAGCAGAGAAGACTTGAAGGTTTGACTCTTTTTTCTTCTTAGACCCTTTAAGTTCGTTAAGGTAGCTTTTCACTTCCATCACGTTTTCATAGCCAATATAAACAGGCACGATGCTCACAGGGCGGTTCACCCCTTTCAACATGGCTTGAATGGTCATGGCTAACATGCCGGTTTTCGGCGGAATAAGACGACCTGTGCGGCTACGACCGCCTTCAGGGTAGTATTTCACCGAGTAGCCTTTATTGAAAAGTAGCTCTAAATACTCTCTGAAAACAGCAGTATACAGCTTGTTGCCTGCAAAGCTGCGACGCAGGAAAAACGCACCGCCACGGCGGAACATTTTACCTACGGGCCAAAAGTTAAGATTAATACCAGCTGCGATATGGGGCGATACCATGCCTTCGTGATAAATCACGTAAGTGAGCAGTAGGTAATCCATATGGCTGCGGTGACACGGCACATAAATAATTTCATGTCCGTTTGCAGCAAGTTCGCGAATTCGTTCGGCGTGCCCTACGCTTATGCCGTTATAGATTTTGTTCCAGATACGCGTAAGCAGCCTGTCGCCAAACCGGATAAGGCCCTCGCGATAGTCTGCAGCAATCTCGATAATGTATGACTGGGCGCGCGCTTTTGCTTTGTCGTGAGATACTTTTTTGCTTCTAGATTCCTCGGCAATGGCGCGGCGTACGGCATCAGACCCCAATACGCTATTATTGAGCTCTTGACGCTCCAATAGCG
>Ga0208063_1000268_pt1 | contig 17659 bp, 13 predicted proteins | sample DeeseametaMP0203_FD_184219 | JGI IMG/M metagenome (GOLD analysis project Ga0208063, IMG submission 184219) | Marine microbial communities from the Deep Atlantic Ocean - MP0203 (SPAdes) | ecosystem: Environmental > Aquatic > Marine > Oceanic | place: South of Cape Verde, Atlantic Ocean... | reverse complement strand
TCAATTAGGTGTTGGTACTGACTTCATTGAACTTACCAAAACACCCGCTACATTAACAGACCTCGGGCTAGGCGGCACTTCGTTGCAAAGTGAAAGTGACGCTGAAAACGCGCTTACACAGATAGATAGTGCGCTTGAGATAGTCGGAGAAAGTAGAGCATTTTACGGCGCGAAGATTAATCAAATGGCATCAGCCATTAGAAACAATGCGATAGGCTTCGAAAATATAAGCCGCGCCCACTCACAGATAACGGACGCAGACTTCGCGTCAGAAACTACACTACTTACTCAAGCACAAATAGTTGAACAGGCGAGTATATCTGTTCGTGCCCAGGCTAAGTCTAGCGATGAGCAGGTTTTGGGGTTGTTGAATGAGGTTGTAAGCTAAAACCCAGTATTATTATTTAGACTAGCTATAAAGCTTTCACTTAAAATATAGATATCCTGCAATTAATTAAGTACGAGTTCTTGATACCACCTAATTTCACCCATTGAAGTTAAACATCATATCTGTATAGGCATCGCGCTCTGGAGAACTGTGCATAGGGCCGAAATTTGATGTATTATTGCCAACTTTGTGACTCGGTCAATGGCGAAAGGGATATAAGTTGGCATTTACAATTGACATAGAAAAAAACAGAGAGATTACTGAGTTATCTGTTTTATCCGCAGAGGGCGTGTATTCCGAAAAGCCTGAGTTTAACGATGAGCGGCTTAGTGCACTGTCTGAAGATTTCCGAGAAAGCTTGCCTTCAGTAGGTTTAATCAAACTTAACAACGTTTATTTGTTTGGAAATGGTTGTTTATTGACTGAGTCTAGAGAAAGAATTCAGTCCCCCTTCTTACCTTACACCCATCTAAAAAGTGAAGAAGGAATAAAACAGAGTTCCGCAGCTATTAGAAACTTGTCTCCCACTCAGTGGCGCACGCGACCTCTCAGAATCACTGAGGTAAAAGAAACTGCAGCGCTATTGACTCAACCAGGTGACAGGATATTTGGGCACTGGTTGGTTGATCTCATTCCTATGTTCTCCCTTATCAAAAAGCACTATCCCAATGCATTACCAATCGTTAAATCCAGTGTTTTAAATGGCGAAGCAATTCCAGATATACTAGAGGCATTCGAAATAATAGGTTTGGATAAGGAAAAAGCATTAGGTCTCACTGAAAATCTTGATGCGTATTTCTGCAGAGAGCTTATTGTTCCTACTTCTGTTCGCTATGGTCAGCAGCTGCACCCAATTGTAAATGAGGTATACGGCAATATAAGAAGCCCAGTAGTTACCAACAAGCCTAACAGAAAACTGTATCTATCTAGAAGAAAGTGGGAAAAGTCAGGTTCTCACCGTGTTTTAATCAATGCCGCGGAAGTAGAAGCGCACTACGAGTCATTAGGTTTTGAGATAATACATCCCGAACTACTTACTTTTCGCGAAAAAATAGCACTTTTCCAAAATGCCAGCGAAGTGGTTGGAGAAAAAGGAACTGCATTGCACTTAAGTCTTTTTACAAACAGTATTAAGAAAATGACGGTGCTACTAAACCCTTATGAGAGGATGACTGGTCTCCCATTGCTTCAAGGTGAAATATGTAAATTACAAAATTGTGATGTTAATTACATAATGGGTGAAGAAGTGAGTTTTGATAGTGGATATACCATCGCCGTTTAAAGCAGTGTAACGATTTTAAAGGTCGTACAACGGCATCAACGTGGAATAGTTGAATTAACATGTTAAAAAATAAGTCTTTGGAAGAGTTCGGGTATAACTTTTTAGGCCCTGTCTTAGCCTCTTACATTATTGAAGTATCTAGCAAATTATCTTTATTGTCTAACGATAAGAGCATAAAAGTTTTTCACCTAGCTAGAGAGGGATATGCTTTTGAAAAAGCTTTCGATTTAGTCAATAGTGATGCATACCCATCGTCATACTTAAACGTATCGCGCACGTTTTTATTCAGAATATTGTCAGATATTGAATCATCGTGGCAATACAGTGTTAAACATAGTTTTGAAGGCTCGCTGGCTGACTTTCTACATGCTCGATTCGCTTTTTCAAAAGAACAGATTTCAAAACTTTTAGACGAAGAACAAGCGATAGAAACTATTGTTTTGCCGGATGACTATGAACGAGTTTGTCAATTTTTAAAAACAAAGCAATCTGAAATTAGTGAGTTGGTAGCACCAGTAAGGGCAGTTTACCTCGAGTATCTGAACTCAATTGGCTTTGTTAATTCTGAGGTGACTCCTGTTCTGCTTGATGTCGGTTATTCTGGCACTATTCAAAAGCTGCTTACCCTACTTGTTAGTAAAGACACTTTTGGTATTTACATGATAACGACTACCTCAGGTGACGAGAAAGTTGGTGACAACATCGCAAATATTGACCATGTTTTTAAAACTAGTGTCAAAATGGGCGGAGGGTATTTGATGCTCGATAGATCAATGTTCTTAGAGGCATTACTCACCGCTCCGAATGGACAATTTATCGATATTTTAAAAGACTTAAATACCGAAGGCTTTCATTTCTGTTATGGAAAGCGCACATATACTCAGGAGCACTTTTCAGATCTTGAAATTGTTCAGAAAGGCGCACTCGCTTGTCTGAAGAATTGCATCAAATCAGGTACAGTTTATTCGACGGATGAAGTTGAAGAGATATTTTCCGCACACGTTACTCAGAGAAACTTATTGCCTCGTGCGAGTTGGCCATTATTTGTTCTTGATGATGCGATATCGGGACAAGGCAACCTGAACCCACTTACTTTCTTTGGGCTGTAAATATGAAAGATAACGTTAGAAAAATTGTAAGACGTGCGCAGCAATCGTTAGAAATGACATCTAACCCTAAGATTGCAAAGGCATTTAAAATAGCAAAGTCAGAAGGCTATTTTGATTACCAGTGGTATCAAGAGCACTACGGGCAATTTCCACATGAGCTAGCAGCATTTTCTGATTATTTAGAAAAGTCTAAATCTTCAAATGTAAATCCTTCTGCGAGATTCGATACTGAATTCTACCTTCGAAGTAACGTAGATATTTACTTAAACGGTGTTAGTCCTTTAATTCATTACTTATATCACGGGCGTTACGAAGGCCGCGCTTCGTCTGGAGTAATAAATCGTTGGCTACCCTCAACGGAATTATTAGCCAAAGAGTCGGCGACGTGGCGTAAGCAGAAAATTGCCATTGTGCTTCATATCTTCTATCCCGATTTTGTAGAAAAGTTTGCTAATACCATCAAAAGCTTCCCCACGAATGTGGATATATTTGTAACAGCAGCTTCACGTGAAATAGAAATAGAATCTCAGGATAAGTTCACCAAGCTTGGAAACGTTAATCAAGTAAAAACGGCTATTTGCGAAAATAGAGGCCGAAACTTTGGCCCATTTTTAGTTAACTTCAGCAAAGAGTTATTAGACTACGACTTAATGTGTCATTTGCACTCGAAAAAATCTCTGTATAGCGGTAGAGAGCAAACGCAATGGTTTGACTATCTGAATAACTTTTTACTTAAAGACAAACATGTAGTGAAGTCAGTTCTCAGGTTATTTGATGGTAATCAAGAATTGGGAATGTACTATCCTTCCTCATTTTGGATGATGCCAGCATGGGTTAACCACTGGACTTGTAATAAACCTTATGCAAACTCTTTTGTAAACGAATGGGAATTAGATATTTCCGAGAACTTTGTTAATTATCCCGTTGGTGGAATGTTCTGGGCAAGGCCAAAAGCAATTGCCCCATTATTAGACAAACAATACGTTTACGAAGACTTTCCTGAAGAACCGTTGCCAAACGATGGAAGTTGGTTACATGCCCTAGAGCGAACTTTAGGTCTGTTAACCGAGAAGCAGGGATATAAACAGTTTTTCTACTATCCACCGCAAGGTAAGTTTACGCTCGATAAGTCTTATATATCTTCAAGTTATTTTAAAACGCCAGAGTCACTTCTTGCCGATATTCAAAACTTCGAAATAGTTTCTTTTGATGTGTTCGATACGGTACTGCGACGCGAATTTACTGCCCCAGATTATGCAAAGTTCAAGTTAGGAAAAGAGCTAGCTGGTGAAAAGTTCTTTGATTCCCCAGAAGATTTTATTGAAAAAAGAAACGATGCAGAATTAGCGTGCAGGAAAGCCAGAAATTTCGAAGGTGATGTAACTATCTTCGAGGCATATGAGCAATTGGCAAAAACGTTAAATATCGATACAGAAGTAGCAAAAGAATGGGCTGAAAAAGAGTTTTATTTTGATCTCGAGATGTCACTACCCAAAGACGAAATGGTAAAAATCGTGCATGAATTAAATGCAATGGGAAAAGATATTTGGTTTGTAACTGATATCTATTACACCAAAGATCAAATTTCTAAAATGTTAAGAAAAATTGGTATTTCAGTACCCTATACACTTCTGGTGAGCGCCGAGTTGCGTAAGCGTAAAGATGCCGGAACAATGTGGACCTACGTTAAAGAGCAAGTTGCAAAACTAGGAAAAAGCTTCATTCATGTAGGGGATAATGTGCGCTCAGACGCTCAGATTTGCGGAGACTTCGGCCTTCAAAACGTTCATATTTTAAACCCATTAGATAAATGGGCTATCGCAGGCTTTAAGGCACCAGATTTTGATAGAGAAGATCACATACAAAAGTGGGGGAGTATCATTGGAAACTTTGGCCGCTACCCTTACTTTGGTGAATAACTAAATGGATGTATCAGATAAAATGAATGTCGCAATCCTAATGATGCAAAAGAACGAAGATGAGCTGTTGGATAAGTGGATTGCTTATCACTCTTATCTTGTCGGTCATAGAAATCTTTTCATCTATGATAACGGAAGTACAAGCGAACGGACGCTACAAAAGTTACAAAACGCGCAAAGTAGTGGAATTAATGTATTGTCTCAGTTTTCATCTAAAGCAGACTATGAAAATAGGGGAAGAATATTTTCAGACCATATCAAAGAGCTTGATAAGAAAGGCGAATTCGACTTCTATATGCTTATTGACTGCGATGAATTTTTAGCGTGTGTAGATAAGGAAGGGGTTATTAGTTGTGATCGCTTAGCGCTAGAACACAGCTTAAAACCATTAAGTATGTGCGACGATGTACTTATGATTGATGGTCAATACTACAACTCTTCTATATCAAAATCGTGGTTCAACAAACAACCATACAGAAAATGTTACTTTCGAAAAGGTAATATCGAAAGTTTAGACCAAGGGTTTCATTGGGGAAAAGTGACGACGTCGCAGAAAGAATTGCGTACAAATTTAATCCATATTCACTTTCACAATAAACCTTTCGAAATTGCTAAAAATCATGCAAAAGAGAAATTAACTGGGCGCGTGGAAAGCTTTGATCTTGAATATTTAAGGAATTACAAAGGGAAGGGATTTCATTTGACGCGGTTCTTTTTTGAAGATGAGGAAGAATTCGTATCACGCCAAGTTAAGCTAAATCACGTGTATTCTTCATCTCTATCGGGCAAGTTTGAAGAGTTGAACGTAAGCTGGCCTTACGAAGAAGAAGTGAATAGATCAAGAGAGAAGCTTGGAGTGCAAGATGACCATTCTCTATTCAATAACGTGCTACCAGAGTTTAGGGGGTCGATAGATACAATTACACGCCAGGGAGAAGATATTCTTTTTCGGGGGTGGGGCATCTTAAGGCATAGTCGACCCGTTCAAAACCTTTTTGTTGAAGTGAACGGCCAAACTTACACAGCAGAGATAAAATCCCGCTATAATCGAGATGACGTGAACAAGCTTCTTAATGTAGCTGGTGTAGAGCTAGGCTTTGACGCCTACATTCCAGCAAAATCTTTCTCAAGCCTTTCTACAAACCCTGCTTTTGGTGAAGTAAAATCTTACATTGACTTTGATCGCACTTTTTACAGCTTCGACATGAGAGCAAGCTTGAAAAAGTTTGATTTTGTTTCTTGCCAAGTTATTAGTTAAACAAGCTGTATATGAAAAAACACGTAATTTTGCACATTGGTCCTCCAAAGACTGGAACTTCTGTATTACAAAACTGGTTCAATGCTAACAAAGAGCTATTGGCGAAGCATGGCGTTTTATATCCTGAACACAGAGTAGATAAAAATGGTGTGAGCTCCGGCAATAAAGACCTTTTTTTAGACAAGTGCAATGAATCTGGCGTTACTCAATTCAACAACACAAAATATCAGACGCTTTTAGATAATTTTAAAAAAGGAAGTTTTAGTCGTTTATTACTAAGCTCTGAGTTTTTCTTTTCAGCTTTACCACAAATTCTTGAGGCTTCTAAAGGCGTTAAGGTAGAAATTGTCGCCTATATTCGGCCCGAATATGAATTTCTAGAATCAATTTATAATCAGTCAGTAAAAAGAAATAAACAAACTGAACCTATTGCTTTAAAAGAATATTTGCCGGCGAGCTACTTAGACCGACTCATGGACTATATAAAGATTTATGGAAGTGAAGAGTTTCATTTAAGGGGGTACGGTGTAGGTGATTTTTTTCCAAATGGCATAGTCGCCGACTTTTTAAGCGTTCTTGATATCGATGAAGGGTATGCTACATCTAGTGATAATCAGTATATTAATCGTTCTTACAGTTTTGAATGTTTGGAATTTAAACGTTGGACGAACAGGTTTCAGTTAAACAGTTTAGATGGTGAGCTAGACTCACAACTACAGGCTTACGACGAAGGCATCAAACACTATACGGTTATCCCGTTTAAAGCTTATACCAGATATCAAGAGCAGAGTAAGAAAAAGATTGATGTGCTTAATAGCCTGGCTCCAATTTCTAACGTTGAAGCACTTTTTGATTACATAGATAGCAGTAAGCGCGGTGATTACTATCACCAAGACCTTTATGATTCCCACATTGTGCATGTTATTCAATTTATATTGGAACGCGACGCCTCTTTAATTCAGTCTTTGATTAAATCGATAGAGAAACAGGCAAAAGACGAATTCGATAAAGAGAAGCTACACGTTATAAAGCAATGTTATTTAAAAGACGCTGAAAGCGCTAAGCTACAGAAAAGCCTGTGGAACCAAGTGGTAAGAAAGCTTAAAGCTATAGCTTCCAAAGTAGGAATTTAGGAATGCATAACCTCGATGATGCAAGTTGGAAATATAGAAAGGACGCAATAGAAATATGGGAAGCCAATGTTTCTGATTCAAGCGAGCAAGAGGCGATTAAAGGAGTACTTAGCCGTAACGCGAATGCTTCTTTTGGGCGAAACTGTTACATCGCCCCAGACTGCAATTTTTTTACTCACAAAGCAACGTTAGCAAATAATGTTCGAATTGGCTCACAAGTAACATTAAGGGGAAATTTAGTTTTCGGAAGTGATGTTACTGTTAATCCAATGGCCAACATTATAGGGAATGTAAATATTGGTGATGCTGTTAGAATTGCTAGTGGCGTTCAAATATTTGGTTTTAATCATGGCTACGATAGAGTTGACCGCTATATAAAAGACCAGCCCATTACATCAGAGGGTATTGTTATCGGAAACGGCACTTGGATAGGTGCTGGCGCAAGTATCGTTGATGGGGTGACGATAGGCGCGAATAGTGTAGTTGCTGCCGGCGCTGTGGTAACAAAGTCTTTCCCTGAATTTTCGATAATAGGTGGAGTGCCTGCAAAACTTCTAAAAAATAGATTGCAAGGTAATGGACGAAAACTAGAAATAAAAATGCATAATGCGGACAGTTTTCCTGCTTTAGTTCACTTAGAAGTGCCTATTACTGGATACGTAGATAATAAGAATCCGTATATAAATGGTTGGATAGCCTTTAAAGATGAAATATGTGATTTGTTCGTGACATCTGCTCATACCGAGTTGCCCGTTGAATTGAAAGAAAACAGGCCAGATGTTGTGGACTTTCTCAATAGAACTAATCAAAAATTTAGGCAATCTCGCGTGTTCAGTTTTAGAATTCCGGTTTTAGCAAACCCTGTTACTCTGATGGCAAAAAGCATAGGGAAAACGACAGAATTTGTTTCGATTTTGTAAGATTGTCAATGTCTAGCTGAACTACAGTAAAACGGCTTTGTTAAACGCTTTAACGGTTCATTCCGCAGAGAATTCCTTGATGCTTATTGGTTTAAAAATCTCAGTCAGGTGAGAGACATGGCCTGGTTCTGGCGACTGGATTATAACGAAGAAAGAACACATGAAAGTTTGGGTAATCTGCCTCCGGCAGCTTACCGAGAACGACAGACAACGGTAACTTAGAATTGCTTCACTAAGCGCGAACTTAGCTAACGCTTAAGCGTTTCGCAGCTTGTAACAGTTGATTGTTGTTTGGGTTATGCGATAGGCCTAAATTAGCAATCTTTAATGCACTATCTATATCACCAAACTGTTCAGAAATTTTAGAAAACATGAGAAAAATCCACGGTAAATGGCCGTACGTCTTGTGAGCGTCTCTCAACAATGCCTTAGCATTAGTAAACTTTTGGTTTTCAATTAAGCATTGTACAAACATCAAATACGACTTTGGGGCTCTAGCACCCAATAGAAAGCTTTGAAGTGCATATAATTCTGCTAATTTGTATTCCTTAAAGGAAAGAAGGCTCTCTGTGAGCTTGTCTAATAACTGTAAATCTGTGCTTTCCAATAAATTTTCTTTATCGATGAATGAAATCAGGGCCTCTTTATCTCTTTGAAGTGTTATTATTTCTATAACTTTTCTAGTAACATCTGGAGACTTTCGGCTCTGGTTGTGCGCAATATAAAGATGATGCATCGCGATATCAAAATTATTTTTTACAGCATAATAACAAGCTAAATTATAGTTACTTAGCTGGTCACTGTATTCATCATTGCTCTTTGAAAACTTTGTTTCCAGAATTTCTAGAACATTAGTACTTATCAACTTGTTTAAAACACGGGTCATTTTATTGAGAAATAGTGGGTGAATACTAGTTTCATTCTCTAAAAAAATGCTCAATTGATTTTGTAGACTTGTAGTGCACTCAGCCTCGTCAATTTGATTCAGAAGTTTATTGATATTTTGGTGTGAAGATATTAATCCTTGCACCTTCGACTCACAATTTTTCAAAAGTCTATGCATTTTTTCAGAAGCTGATTTAACACACACTAGATAGAGATCGAAAGAAATTGGATTAGTCAAAAAGAAGTAGCTTATTTCCTTTGACTGCTTCAATACAGGCTCAAGTTCCTCTGAAGTGAGGTTTTTATAATAGTCCCACCCGATAGAGCTTGATCCAGGAGATATTGAAGGGTCTGTTCTAAACGTACCGTGTTCCGGCCTATTTGGAGTCGCGCATGAAACAATTAATAAACCGTCTTCCTTTAAATGAACTAACATATTTTGTAAGGTTTCTGCATAAACAGGGTTATGTTCAAAACACTCACAAGATAAAACAGTATCAAACAAGTTACCTCGATATTCATGCCCTGATACTACAACATCAACACCGCGTCCTTTGGCTAGGTCTATTCCCGTATAATCACACTTCTCAAACAAGCTTCTTATTGAGTAATTTACAACTTCCGAGCCGACCTCTAACACTGATGAGTGACAAAAGTTTCTAGGAAATATAGACTTACAAGTCTCTACAAATGAATAAGCTTCCCAATGCATTTAATATTCCCTAAATTTAGCTACATTCACAATTAATAAGCTTGTCGATTTCATATGTAACTTCTAAATTATCTTTCTTAAGATATCTAGCCCATGTGTAGAGGACTAAAGCTTTTCTCTGGTTAAGAGTTTTAACTTTTTTAGCTTCGTCACATATCAGATGAAATAAGGCATCTTTAGTTTTCTCGAAGATATCGGGCGAATGAATTTCACAGTAGAGAATAAATCTTAAAATGTAATCATCCTCAAAAATCGGACGAGGCTCGCTGTCCTCATCGAATTGTATATCTGCGAATAGTTCTCTCGATGAGAAGTATGTTGTTGCAATAATATTGTTGTCAGCTTTGCAAAAAGAAAGGATTTCTTGTCTTTCAGAGAAAGATAGCCACGATGTTCGTGGAAAGTTGATAGGTAATGGTTTTCTTATGTTTATTGGAATTTCTTTATCAATTGTAAGTAATTCATTGCCTAAAAGAATCTGTTCACGGCTCAATCCAGGATTTATATGCTCATTTAACATTATAAAGTCAGAACTTAGAGATAAACCGATTGAATTAAGAAAGTCGCTATATATACAGCTATTATGAAAATGCTTTTTCTCATAGCGTCTAACTATCGCGGAACCTTGGCCAAATACACTTTCCCATTTTGAAATGAGTCCAAAATATGAAAGAAATCCTTCTCGCTTCAATAAAGCATAAAGATCTTGAATTGAGCCAGGATTTTCACCTGTTTTAATTAATTGAGAGTACCATGATTCCACATATTGGTCTTGCCGCCTTATATAAACTATAAACTTGATACATACTTCATCGCCGAGAGTCTTTTTTATCAGCTGAATTTCTTCGGTGGTTAATCCGGGGAAATTTTCGCTACTTATGATGTAGTTATTAGAATTTCCTTTTTCTATTTCGGTTTTCAATTGGGTCAAAATTTGAAGAGTCTCAATTCTTCTATTTGGTTCATCCCTCGCAAAGTTAAAGCAAGCTCTATGGTGGTTTTCGCCATCTAAACCGCTTTGTGCATAAGAAAAATCATTCAATTTTAATGCGGCTTGGTTTTTATGAAGAAAAGCTTGCAGAGCTGATGTGCCAGTTTTCCCTGTGCCTATGTGTATGTAGAGTGCTTTCATTCTATCAACGACTTTTAATTTACTTCACGGCTAAAGATTTTAGACGTTAACTTCTTTCTGAAATAACTTTTTCCAAATTCTATGTTGAGTTTGTAGTTTTCTACATGTTGTTGTAATGCATCAAGATTGAGTTCGTAAGAATCAACTCCAGGAATTAGATCGTAATGCGCGGTAACATCAAGAATTTGCTCAAATTCTTCAACTAATTCAAGAATAGAATACCTGTAAGTATTGGCTAAGTCGACAGTAATGCCGGGAGCGACATTATTTACGTATGAATTTACTAATCTCACAACGTCGTTTAATTCAACAACATATCGATTGGCACCCGAATAAACATTAAAGCTTCTTGATTCATTAATTGCGTTAAACAAATAATTTATAAGTGTAGAGTGTTTTTTCATACACCCAAAAAGCTGTGGAATTCTGAAAATATAATAGTTATCGGTACCAGATTTTATTAGATGTTCCATCGCTAATTTATGTCTGTAATAACTATTCAAATGGTAGTCATTAGCCGAAAGAGCGCAGCTACTAAAGTATATAAAGTTTCTATCCTCAATAGTTCGCAAGTTATGCTCTAACAGTTTTCTTTCTCTTTCAAATTCACGTATATCTTTACAAGATGAATTGCTTACTCCGCTCGCAAAAACTATAGAATTGCTCGGGCTATAGTTTTTAAATGCTAAAGCTATCTGTCCTGAACCCACAATCATTAGAACTTACTCTTTTCATTACTTGAATTATCGAACATAGATATCTTTTTGTTCGCTCCCTCTGCGTAACCCTTTAGCTTAGCTAGATTACATTGCATTCTATATTCAATTTCTTCGTCAGATAGACCTTCTTCAAATCCAATAACTTTATCGTGAGAGTTAAGTTGCTCTACCGTTGCTTCAACATCTTTTTCTTCAATCAGAGTTACATCAAAGAAGTATTTAAAGTAATCACCATCAATTTTCGAACGTTCGTATAGGTCTTCAGGCTCATAGTCATGAGAATGTTTAACTATAGCCGTGGGTACATAAACTTTTTGGTATCCCTCATTAATTACGTCATTTCCCCATATTTGGTCTTCACCATATTGGACTCTCCTATACGGTATTTTTTCCCAGACGCTTTTCCTTAGACATGAATTATTGTCAGAATAGAAGCGTAAGATACCTTCCCATTGTTCTTGAGTTAAATCGGTAGGGATTTCTGTAAGTTTTGATACAACAAATGGAAATTTCTCAAATCCCTGAAAGTGCATATCCATCTCACGTTTGGTAAAGAATGTGGCATCGTCGTGCGCTATATGTCTCCCAAACGCACCTGCAGCGCTAGGGTAATGTTGTAGAGAAACTATCAAATTATATAACCAATACTCATTAGCCGGTATAGCGTCATGAGTAATGAAAGCGACAAATTCTCCTCTAGCCAACTCTACGCCGTAATTTCGTGTATCACCATGGTTGAACTCTGCTTTCTTAATTGTCTTTAGAATTACGTTTGGCACTGACTTAATAAAGTCTATACTGCCATCACTAGTCTCACTATCTAGAACAATGATTTCATATTTCCATGGAGTGCGCTGATCTAAAATTTTATCAAATACGCGTTTGAAGATTTCGCCTGGGTTGTATGTTGGTATAACAACTGTCGCCATTATTAAGTCGCAATCTTGCGTAATTGAACGATTGCTGAAGCCACACTCAATTAACCGGTTTACTATTGAACTAGATACTTTTTCTGCTTCGCCACGCCAAGAGTATTGTGCAACCCATTCAGATGCTTTTTCGCTCTGGGCTCGCCGTCTCCCCTCGTCTTTTACTAATTCTAGTATCTTAGCTTTTATATCATATGGACTAGGTCCGCTGAATGTGACAACATCTTCTGGGTAAATGGCTCTGGTACTTTCGCCTGAGAATTCCACAACAGGCAGGCCACACGCCATCATTTCCTGTGGTACAAGCGAATAGTTTGTTAGTGAGAACACTAAACCAATGTCACTTTCGTTGTACATCTTTGCTAGTTCTTCGGGGGTACGTGTTTTATATACAGTACAGGAGAACGGAGAAGCATTTATTTGATAATCTACGCCGTAACAGTCGACATGAAAATCTAAACCATCCTTTGCTAAAAGCTCCAGCGCTAAAAAGCCAAGTTCTACAGCTCTTCTTGAAGTGTGCATTCGAGCATAAAAGACAATTCTAACTTTTTTATTCTTTGTATTCTCAATTTGTCTTGGATAAAAGATTGATGGGTCAGCAGTTAAATTAAAAGATCGCGCCCAACGATTATGCTTCGTCGTCATAACTTCTTCTAACCAAGTACTCGCGCAAATACAGTCTAACTCTTTATTATAAGTGCTCTCCGCAAGAACACTGCGGCTTCCTTTGGCGTAAAAAGAAGACTCATAGTCTTGTATGAAGTAAAAACGTCTTTTAAAGTTAGTGGCAGCGCCTAAAGGCCATACGGTATCCCAAGATGACGCAAAAATCACATCTCCAGTAGCTTCCGGAAACGACTCATCTACAAATAGTACCTTTGCCCGTAATGTATTATAGTGGCGTACTATATCTTCGTAAGCATCCTGCGGAGTATTGTGAAGAGTCGGTCTAAAGATCCAAATTGTAATGTCGTGGCCGAGAAATTCTAGGTGCCATAACATTCTAAAAATGTTCATATGACCACCACCACCAGCAGCAAAATCTGGAATGATGAAATGAATGTCTAAGCGCTTAGCGTCGAATGTCGTGGACGTGGGCTCTAACTCTCTCCACTTATAGTCGTTAACAAAATCCAAATCGGGAAATACTTGAGAAGCGATACTCGATGTTTTGTCCACCGGTACAGTATTTTTTATCTCATGTTTGAACGCTGAATAACCATTATTTCGGCCGTAAGTTAAAAAGTGATTAAGAGGCTCAATGCCGCTGGTCTTTACGTCTTTGTAGTTTTCTAGATATGAATTAACACAGAACTTGCTAGAAGGACTGAAGCCGAGTTTCCATCCTTTTCGAATATAGTGGGTTAATGAATTTACCTCGCTCCCATCTAAGTATAAGTTGCGATACCAGACTCCATCAAAAAAAGGGTTGGGCACTCTATTAGACTCCAAAAAACCGAATGCTACGTAATGCAGAATTGGGTCTTGGTAACTTAGGCCTTGGTTTCGTTTGAGATACCAGTCTTCAGAGAACAGCTTACTCTCTATAATTGCTTTCACATCTTCATTATCATAGTCCATTCGATAAAGTTCTAAAGGAGCAAAACTCTCTGGCGAACTTAAATATATTGAGAGTGGCTCCCCATCTACACCTTGTTCGAGACCATGTTTGTTTTGGAACTTTTTGACATCGAACTTGTAGGATGGACTATACCCAGCTTTCCATCCGTCTACTAAATAATGCAATAGAGGGTTAGTATCATAGTCCAAACCATATTGCATGGCATACCATTTTGAATGAAATAAGGCGTTAGGATTTCGACCTTCTTTGAAGCCAAACTCACAGTAGTGTTCAATAGCTCCCATACCAGAGCTTTTAACATCTTGATTTTCATTTAGATAGTAATTTATATCGAAAATGCCAGAGTCCGAAATAAAGTGCTTTAGATCCATTCTAATACCTTGAGTGATGTGTAGTTCTTTCATTATTTTTTTATATTGGCGCAGAACTTTAAATAAGTTTCATGTTAGCCCTATTTTCAATTAATGTTCAAAAACAGTGATCAAAATTAACAAGCCATAGCCGAAAAACTCGAGCATCGACGGTCAGGCAGTAGATCTCGGAAAGCTTAAGAGCATTTGAAGTGGGACTAGGTGTTCCTAATTAAAAGTGGCTATATAAGATCTAGTTCCAATGTTAAACGAAGTATTGTTGATGTTCAACGCAGTCGTCATTAGCCTTAAATCCATATTATTATGATGTTGGCTGGGCAGTTTAGGTTAAAGACCACAAAAAGTGAGAGTAAAGAAAGCCTAAGTTAGAAGGAAGGTAAACCACGATAATACTTTCCGCAATCTACTTTAGGCTGGGCAGAGAATTGATTATCCGTTACCATGTTGTAATGTTGTATGATTATATTGTTATAGTTGGGGATCGATTTTATGAGAAAAGGAATAATTCTAGCGGGTGGGTCTGGCACTCGCCTTCATCCACTAACAAAAGTGGTTAGTAAACAGTTAATGCCAGTTTACGACAAACCCATGATTTATTACCCACTAACAACACTTATGATGTCGGGTATTCGGGATGTTCTTATTATCACCACCCCAGAAGAACAGCAGCGCTTTATTGACCTTATTGGAGATGGTTCGTCTTTAGGCATGAACATTCAATATGCGGTTCAGCCATCACCTGATGGTCTAGCTCAAGCATTTTTGATTGGCGAAGACTTTATAGGCAACGATAGCTGCTCATTGGTACTGGGCGATAATATTTACTACGGTCACGACCTGAAAGTGTCTCTGCAAAATGCATTCAAGCAAGAACATGGTGCTACAGTATTTGGATATCACGTTCACGACCCAGAGCGCTATGGTGTTGTTGACTTCGACGAAAACTGGAATGCACTTTCAATTGAAGAAAAGCCAGCTAAACCTAAATCGAATTATGCTGTGACTGGCCTTTATTACTACGACAACCGTGTAGTAGATTTTGCAAAAGAAGTAAAGCCTTCTCCACGTGGCGAGCTTGAAATCACTGACTTGAATAATTTATATCTTCAAGATGGGTCGCTTAAAGTGGAGCTTATGGGACGTGGTTCTGCTTGGCTAGATACAGGAACGCTTGATTCATTACTTGATGCAGCAAACTTCGTTGCTGCTATTGAAAAACGCCAAGGCTTAAAAGTATGTTGCCCAGAAGAAGTTGCATTCCGTATGGGATATATTGATGCTGAACAATTAGAAAAGCTAGCTGCGCCACTTAAAAAGAGCGGCTATGGTGATTACTTATTGAAAGTAATTCACGACCGCGTTAAATAAATACAAAGAAACGGATATATTTTTTTATGCAAGCAATTAGCACAGCCATCCCTGACGTTAAAATCATTGAACCAAAAGTATTTGGTGACGAGCGTGGTTTTTTCTTAGAAACCTTTCGTACTGACTGGTTTAAGAAAGAGTGCGCGGATGTAGACTTTGTTCAGGATAACCACTCGAAATCTAGCCAAGGTATTCTTCGTGGCCTTCATTATCAGATGGAGCAAACCCAAGGTAAATTAGTACGCGTAGTTAGCGGCGAGGTTTTCGATGTAGCAGTTGATATGCGTAAAGACTCACCTACTTATGGCAAGTGGGTAGGCGTTACATTATCTGCAGAAAATAAGCGTCAGCTTTGGGTTCCAGCGGGTTTTGCACATGGTTTTTACGTAACAAGTGAATCGGCTGAGTTTGTGTACAAGTGCACAGACTACTATCATCCGGAATCTGAAGTATCGGTAAAATACGACGACCCAACGTTGAATATTGACTGGCCTCTGGTGAATGGAGAAAAACCTTCGCTATCTGGGAAAGACGAAGCTGGGGTGGCATTTGTAGACGCACCTACATTTTAATTGTCATTGGGTACTAGCGATAAATGAATATTGTAATTATAGGTAAGTCTGGGCAGCTAGCATTTGAGCTTTCTCGTGAACTAGAAAATAGCGAGCATCAAGTCACGTTTTTAGGTCGCGATGATATTGATATTACTAGCTCTACTGATATTGAAGAGAAACTATCGCCTTTAAAAGCCGATGTTTTAATAAATGCATCGGCATACACTGCGGTAGATAAAGCGGAAGAAGATACCGACGCATGCAAGGCTATTAATACATTTGCTGTGAAGAACTTAGCAAACTTCGGCAAAGATAACGGCGCCTTTATGGTGCATGTGTCTACCGACTATGTATTTAACGGCCACAAAGGTTCACCTTATTTAACGGATGATCCTATCGAGCCGCAAGGTGCTTACGGCAAATCCAAAGCGGAAGGCGAAAAAGCACTGCTTGAAATACTGCCAGAAGCCAGCTGCTTAATTCGTACTGCTTGGGTTTACTCGTCGCATGGCAATAACTTTGTGAAAACCATGCTTCGCTTAATGGCTGATAAACCTCAGTTAGCCGTAATAGATGATCAAATTGGAACGCCTACGTGGGCTAAAGGTTTAGCTGAAGTTTGTGTTACTGCCGCTGAAGATAAAACAGCCGGTGTGTACCACTGGACCGATGAAGGTGTGGCAAGCTGGTACGATTTTGCTTTAGCTATACAAGAACTTGGTATTGATAAAGGTTTACTTGATAAGGCTATTCCGGTTTTACCTATTCCGTCAAGTCAGTACCCAACACCTGCAAAACGTCCTCACTATAGTGTGCTTGATAAACAAACTGCCCGTGAAGCATTTGCGTCGTGCAAGCCTACTCACTGGCGAAAGCAGTTAGCTAGCATGCTAGATGAATTGAAAGCCTAAATGGCAAGAACAGAATTATTTTTGGTAAAAAGAAAATGAGTAAAACGATTTTAGTTACAGGTGGCGCGGGCTTCATTGGCTCTGCAGTAGTTCGCCATCTTATAAACGACACTGACCACGCAGTGGTTAATTTAGATAAGCTAACTTACGCGGGTAATTTAGAGTCATTAACTTCGGTTTCAAGCAGCGACCGCTACAGCTTCGAGCAAGTTGATATTTGTGATGCTGAAGAAGTAAAGCGCGTGTTCAACACGCACCAGCCAGATATTATTATGCACCTTGCGGCAGAGTCTCACGTAGACCGTTCAATTGACGGGCCAGGTGAGTTTATCCAGACTAACGTTGTAGGTACATACACATTGCTTGAGCAAGCAAGAGCGTATTGGTCAGCACTTGAAGGCGATAAAAAAGCAGGGTTTAAGTTCCATCATATTTCTACTGACGAAGTATACGGCGACCTTCCTCACCCAGATGAAGTTGAGCC
>Ga0208063_1000266_pt1 | contig 17689 bp, 17 predicted proteins | sample DeeseametaMP0203_FD_184219 | JGI IMG/M metagenome (GOLD analysis project Ga0208063, IMG submission 184219) | Marine microbial communities from the Deep Atlantic Ocean - MP0203 (SPAdes) | ecosystem: Environmental > Aquatic > Marine > Oceanic | place: South of Cape Verde, Atlantic Ocean... | reverse complement strand
CGAATTAACCCAGGCTACTCGACGGGAAATGATAGTGACTCTGGAAGATTTTTTGCGACGCCGCTCAAAACTTGCTTTGGTAGTCCGACACGAAGACCTCAAACAATCGCAAGGAATCAAAGATGCCTGCGAAATTCTGTTTGGCGAAGAAGCTCCGGAACGCTGGTTGGAATATTTTGGTGAATAGCCGTAAAGTAGGTAAATATTTCTGGACGCTCTTTTTTGTGCTCCGAAACTTCATTTTTGTTAAAGTCAAAAAACAGCAATTTTGAGACAGAGCAGGGAGATTTAGATCTGCAGTAAAGTCAAAAAACCAACGATTCGACTTCCTCCACAACTACATAGTTCACTGATAAAAAAACATATATTTAACTTGTGCCGTCTGACTCAAATATAGTTTTTAGATTCCCGGACTTGGTTGAATAGATATTTTTCATAATGTAATTTAATTTATTCTTCACGATTCTTGCATTACCTTTTTTGTACTAAATGTAGCGGTTTAATTTCGACAGTCCGTTTAGTTTTTGGAACAGGTGTAAAATTTTCTCCGGATACTCGTCAAATTAAGTAGACCGTTGCATTTCTTTCACTTCCAAGTTAATAAAGGAGATGCTATGGAAAGCAAGACAAAGGTAGTGACATCCTACGTTAGCCATGAAGATGTTCAGTCTGCTATGGAACGGTTCTTAGATCACGGTGGGGAAATTACCAAAATCGACGACCCTTGCCAGGAAATTTTGCTCAGGAGTGATATGAACGAAGAGGACTTGAATTACATTGATCCACATGCCGCAAATCCATCCAGGAACGGTTTGGGTCAAGTAGGCAATGTTCTCCAGCAAAAGGTGCAAACGGAACTCAAGGAAGCATGAACTTTTTGAAGTTGGTAGGCTTACGACTACCGGCTTTTTTTTTAGCAGGGGCATTGACCCTCTTCATCAGTCCGGAACATTCAGAATCGGCCCAGCGCAATGGATTTTCAATTGAAGATCCCTTGATCCCTCTGGAAGAGATACTGGGCGGCGGGCCGCCGCGTGATGGTATTCCTTCTATTGATTCCACTAAATTTATTTTAGCCGCAGAGGCAGATTGGCTGTTTCCAGACAGCCGGTTCATTGGCCTGGATATCGAAGGAGATATCCGGGTCTATCCGCTGGCCATTTTAAACTGGCACGAAATTGTCAACGACACTGTCGGGGGAGTTCCTGTTTCAATCACATTTTGCCCCCTCTGTGGAACCGGTATGGCTTTTCGCCGGGATTTTGACGGTGCGGTTACTACGCTTGGTGTTTCCGGTTTGCTGTATAACAGCGACCTCCTGCTTTATGACCGGAAGAGCAAATCCCTCTGGTCTCAAGTAATGGGGCAAGCAGTCAGCGGCCCCCGTAAAGGAGAACGCCTGGTTCCTGAGCCCATCGAACATACAACATGGGCGGACTGGAAAAAACTACATCCGCAGACAAAAATTCTCTCCCGTGACACCGGTTTCAGACGCGATTATGGACGCTCTCCCTATGGTGACTATGACCAAAATGGAGACATTTATTTCCCGCTGTCTTTCCGCAGTAGTCAGTACCACCCTAAAGAGCGCGTGATTGGAATAGAAATCAATGAAAACTTCAAAGCCTATCCTTTTGTAGAATTATTTCAACAAAAGTCACCACTGGAAGACGTGCTGGGAGGTAAACAAATTATTCTGGAATTTAACCTTGAAACACGAAATGGCGTCATACGTGATGCCAAAGGCAATGTCCTGCCGAGCATAAATGCTTTCTGGTTCGCCTGGTATGCTTTTCATCCTGAAACACAAATCTTCCGCAACAGTAATTAGGGCTTGCACCGCCGAAAGACTGACCGTATTATGTTTCCGATAAGTATCGGCATTTTACTTAAAAAATAATCATGAATGAAATTAATTTAAAACCAGTTCAACATGCAGTGTTTGATGCCTACGGCACCCTCTTTGATGTTCACTCCGCGGCGTCTCGTCATCAATCCCGACTAGGTGAAAAAGCACAAGCCGTATCGGCATTGTGGCGTACCAAACAATTGGAGTATACCTGGCTGCGCAGTCTGATGAAACGCTATGTTGATTTCTGGCAGGTTACTCAGGACGCTCTGGATTATGCTCTTGATTCTAACGGCATTGACGATCACAGTCTGCGCCGGGATCTCCTGAATGCATACCACGAATTGGCCTGTTATCCGGAAGTTCCGGAAACTCTGCGCAATTTAAAGGAACTGGAACTGGGGACTGCCATACTTTCCAATGGAGCCCCAAAAATGTTGGAAGCCGGTGTCAGCAACAGCCGTTTAGAAAATGTATTGGATTCAATTTTTTCGGTGGACACTATTGGGGTTTTTAAACCTGCACCGCAAGTTTATCAAATGGCCGTTGATCAACTTGGATCTACTCCGGAAGAAATACTGTTCTTTTCCTCAAACGCCTGGGATGTCTCCGGAGCCGCCACTTTTGGGTTTCAGGCAGTCTGGGTCAATCGTTTCGGACAAGCAGCGGAGCGTCTTCCAGGAACTCCGGTTCTTGAAATACAAACGCTGGATGCAGTCTTACAATATTTGCCTTCAGACTGAAGTCTGCTAAATTACTCCTTTTTCAAACTTTCTGAACAAATACATAAGAATATGCTTAAGTACTTCTTGATTATTATTCTAAGATTATATATTTTAGTATATGCTTAAATACTATTATAGGTAAAAGTTGAAAAACAAAACTACATTCTATTGAGGAATAGGAACAATACTGACTGCCCTGTGTTGTTTTACGCCCATTTTAGTGATTGGATTGACGGGTCTCGGGGCCGTAGCCATTATCAGTTATCTCGATTATGTGTTGTTTCCATTACTTGCTTTTTTTGTAGCAATCACTGTCTACGGAATTTACCGTAATCAGCAGGAAAAACAGGATTGCGAACGACCCGTCTCACCCAAAGCGGAGCTATAAAATGCGTTGTGTAGGACCTACTTTGTCGGAAAAAGAACTTCAAAAATTTCAGGACCAATATTCTTTCCATCCGGATATGGAGGAGCAGGCTGAATTCTACAATTTAATTTCAAATCCGATTCGCCTGAAAATCATTAACATTTTACGTGAAAAGGAGGCTGTCTGTGTTTGCGATTTGAAAGATATTTTCGGTGTGACTGCTGCGGCTATATCTCAGCATTTGGCAAAATTGAAGGCTCATCGAATTGCAAAATCAGTCAAGCAGGGACAGACAGTGTTTTATTCACTGACTGACCACCCATTTCTATCCCTGATTCCGGAAAAGGGAACACTTAAAAACTGAAGGAGGTATCATGCATATTGAGGATTTGAAACCGGGGCTAATCGGAGTGGGAACATCATTTGGCGCCTCGATTTGCTGCGTGCTGCCGATGACGATAGTTTTGCTCGGATTGGGCAGTGGAGGATTCATGATGGTTACGATGCAGTACCGAATTATTCTGTATCCGCTGGGACTGCTCGGGCTGGTGACGGCCTATTGGCTCTACTTCCGCCGCAGGAAAGTCTGTGACGCCCAAGCTTGTCGGATGCAGGGTAAACGCTGGAATATAGCGGGACTTGTTTTTTCAACTGTTCTCATGAGTCTGGTGACTTATGTGGATTTTTTTCTTGTTTCACTGTGAAGGAGGATAATGCGAAAAATCGGATTAGTTTTTGGAGTTGTTTTGCTGTTGCTGTCGACTCCCGTTTTGTCTCAAAAGGAATCTCGACCACTTGAACAGGTGGCTTTGAGCTTGAGCGGACTCTCCTGAGGTGGTTGAGTAGCGATTGTTAAATCGTCCCTTTCAGGTCTGGAAGGCGTAACCGCATCTAAAATCAGCTTAACGGAAGCATTCGTCTGGTACAATCCCCAAATGACGAATCCGGAACAGATTGTAGCGGAAATCACTAAGTCAGGATATGGTGCAGAAGTTTTGGAAGTGAAGTCAGTTGAATCAAACTCTATTCCAAAGAACTGTTTGATTTTAGACTTGTTTTGTTGAGTTTATTTAAGACCTAATGTCATTAAGAAATTGTTCGATTAAAGATGTCAACTGCAAGGGTTTTTCCGGAATCCAGGGGAATCGTTTCAATTTTTGTATTTAACCTGATCCGGAATCTGGATAAAGGATCAAGTCAGGGATGCAAGAAAAAAACTTTTTCACAAACTAAAAATGAATGAAAACTCATTAGCTCGACCGAGCAGAATTGAAAACCTAACTTCAATTCTTTCCTGCCCGCTTTGCCGACGCGCCTCAGAGGAAATTGTTCCTCCGGATACTTGAATCCGGATGCACCGCTGCAGGTTATGCAGCAAAGATTTTGCAGCAAAACCCGGAGACTGCTGTGTGTTTTGTTCCTATGGTTCAGTCAGCTGTTCCGGTGAACTAAACTTGTAGTCGACAGAATCAAGCTAAGACCGTATTTTACCAAATCCTGGAACCACTGGCGAATACGAAAAGCAAAAGTATAGTGAAATTAGTATTCCTCACTTTCAGAATTTTCTGCTGAATCCGGCCGCAGTTCATTTGAAATTGGAGTAAGTGAAAGCAGATATTCGGCCAGCGCGTCCAAATCTTCTTCCAGCAGATGCTGGTAGCCCAGCTCAATAACTTCTCCCATCAAACCCTGTACATCGTCACCGTCGGGTTTCATTCCGTTTTGTAAAAAATAGCTGATATCAACCTTGTTCCAGCTGCCGATTCCTGTTTCTTTGTCCGGAGTGATATTCGGCGCAAGTTCACCTTCCGGACCTTCTTTTGATCCGGCAAAGTGCATTTCCGGTTTAAGCGCACCCAGCAGATTTCGCGGAGTATGACATTCTCCGCAATGGGCAAGTGCTTGAGCAAGATACTCTCCGCGATTCCAACTTTCTGTTCGTTCCGGATTTGAAATAAAGGGTTCTGGAGACCAGACAAAGTTTTTCCAAAACATCATCGCGTATTGCTCACCAAAAGGCAGAATCAGGTCGTGAGGCAGATTATTTTGACGAACGGGAGGTAATGAAAAAAGGTAGGCTTTGAGGGCCAGCAAATCCTTGCGGCTAATCCGCTGGAAAGAAGTGTAAGGGAACACCGGGAAATAGTGATTTCCTTCAGGACTCAAGCCCTGCGTCATGGCCCGGATAAAATCCTCATCACTCCAGTTTCCAATGCCAGTTTCAGGATCGGGGGTGATGTTTGTTCCGTAAAAGGTTCCGAAAGGCGTTTCAATCGGTCGGCCTCCGGCAAGAAAAGCACTGTTGTTTTTTGTGTCAGTATGGCAACTGCAGCCTCCGGCGGCTTGAAAAAGATATTTGCCGGCAGAAATGTTTGGTGCTAAATTAACAGGACTTTCCTCAGCGGCTTCAAGTAGGCTGCAGAGAATCAACAAATACCAACATACTAAAGCACACAATCGGCGGCTGTTCACTAAGTATTTTCCCCGGAATGTCTGTGGCATCCACCAACAATTTCTACATGCTTTTTTTGTACTTTTCGATGGCATCTTTGAGATCGTCATACTCGTCGCAACCGAATAAACATACATCATCAAGGACTTCCAAATGCTCCTCGGCTTTTTTGAGGTTATTGGTTCGCAAATAGAGTTCACCAATGTATTCATTCGCACCTTGATGACGCGGATCCAGTTTCAGTGCCTTCTGGTAATAGAAAAAGGCCTCTTCCAGCAGATCCAGTTTTCGGTGACTGTATCCCATCAAATTATAGATATCCGCTTTATTTGTGGAGCTTTTGGCGGCCTGCTTTAAATATTTGATGGCAACCTGGAAGTTTCCACTTTTAACCTCATAATAAGCATTTTGATAATCCTCGTTCACGGGCTTGGAATCGTCATTGCTGTCTGAATCTGAAGAATCCGGATTCCCTAATGCCACTCCGAAATTCAACTGGAACAAGAGAAAAATCAAAACTAAAAATTGGAAAAGTTTCATCTGATTTCCTTATTCTCTTTCGCGGAAATTTTTGTGACAGCCACCACACGTTTTACCTGTTGCACGGAATTGTTTTGCTAAAGCTTTCATATCGCCGCTTTCTGCGACTTTGACCAGTTTCGAACTTTCACGCACAAAAGCATTTACTGCGGATTCATATTTTGACCAGTTTTCCCAGATTGCCGGTTTTGCTTTGGTGTCTCCGAGTCCGGAACCTATTGGAAACATTTCCAGTATCATTTTGCTGTTTTGATTTATCGACCGCGCATGGTCAAGAATGTGGGCTTGCAGAGGCAAATCGTTTTTCAAAATGTCCACAATCGCTCCCATATGACCCCCGGATGACTTCATCACGTTTTTGCGGTACTTGATTATACCCTCCGAGTCAGCCAAAGATGAGCTGACAAAAAAACAAAATGACAACAAAACTGTTAATGCTGCGACTTTTTTTATTTGTTTCATAGATCAATCCTCCAGATAATTATTAATAATTTTAAAAGTTCAATACTGAACGTAACATATCATGGTGAAGTAATTAAAACAACAAAAATAGTTTAGACTATTAGAATTGGCATAAGATTGAAAAAATTGTTTGCGAAATTTTAATCGTCTAACAGTATGTTTTCATCCACAAATAAACGGTCCCTGCGTCCGACATGTGCCAAAGAATCAGCAGCAACTGCTTTGCCGAGTTCAGTTTGATAGGCCTCCGTAAAATCTGCTTCTGAGTCAAACCAGAGCTCTGCCACTCCGTCATACATAGCCTCTTCGTTATCGGTGGGATTGAAACACAATTTGCGTAATCCAGGCAGTTGAATGGCAAGTTGTGCATGTTCACCGAGCCACCAGTTTCGGAATTCGCGCTGAGTATATTCTTCTTTGCGCTTGAGTAAAATCATTGCTTTAAACATTTTCTTTATCCTTTTATATTTGTTATGTTCCGGTTCTAGCGAGCGGACGCCCGCTGTCAGCAAGAGCGACTGCCACCACTATTTCATCTGCCCTGGGTGCATCCGCAAGACTGATTTCGGTGGCATCCATATGATCAAAACTCCAGATGCTGTCTTTGTTGGTCAACGGCATTACCAAAACCGATCCTGGGCCGCCCATTTTTTTAGTAGAAGGAATTATATCATCACCTTTTTCAACTGCAGCACGTACCGGTTTACCAAAACGAGGATGTAAAATGGCTGCGGCATGTTCGATTTCTCCGTCCAGTCCGACTATTGCACCTTTGCCGTAACTGACAATTTCGGAAGGTTTTACGCCTAGTGCAGTAACTCCTTTTTTAGCCAGCAATCCACCTGTTTCCGCACCTAAATCGTAAAGCGGTTCCAAATCATCAACATATTTACCTGCATACGGATTATTGATTACTGCAGCAACTGTGACTTTTCGTGCCGGTGGATCAATCGTACGGCCAATTTCCTGATGTATTTCTTCAACTTGGATGACAATTCTGCGTATCTGAGGTTTCATGTAATTCCTTTGATTTGTTATGCTGAAAATATTACTTTTTAGCGACGGCCTTCTACCGGGACTCTAATGGAAAATTATCTGTTTTTCAAGCTCTTTTAAGAAAGAACGTCGAATTGTTTTTCAAATTGCATGAGTTTGTTTGATCGGCTAAAATAACCGGACGTTAAATCTGTTTATACTTTTTAACTTCCATTCTATCCCGTCATAAATAAAAATCAAATGCAAATTGAAGCAAACAATTATACCATCGCCGTGCTTGGTGCAGGAACGATGGGTGAGGGAATTGCCCAGATTGCGGGAACGGCTGGACATCCAGTGTTGCTTTATGACGTCTCTCAGGAACAAACACAAAGTGCAATTGAAAACATTGCCGGGAGACTCGAACGCTCAGTAAATAAAGAAAAAATTACGGACAAAAAAAGAACTCAAATCCTGGCAAACATAAAGCCGGTACAAACTTTTGAAGAACTTGCTAAGGCCAAACTGGCGATTGAAGCGATTATTGAGGATTTGCTTATTAAACAGGACGTTTTTTCCCAACTGGAATCATTGCTGGAAGAAGATGCAATTTTGGCGACCAATACTTCATCGATTGATTTAAACGAAATGGGCAGTGTGCTGAAACGACCGGAACGCTTTGTCGGCATGCACTTTTTTAATCCTGCTCCTGTAATGGCGCTGGTGGAAGTTGTGCAATCCACTGAAACGGATTCAGAGGTTGCAGATTTGGTTTTCTCACTCGCAGAGCAATGGGGGAAAAGCCCGGTACATGTCCGCTCCAGTCCGGGATTCATTGTCAACCGCGCAGCCCGCCCTTTTTACAGTGAAGCTCTGGCTATTCTCAAAGAAGGTGGAACTGATGCGGCAACCTGTGATGCCATAATGCGTGAATGCGGTGGTTTCAGGATGGGACCTTTTGAACTGATGGATTTGATTGGCCTGGATGTGAATTATGCGGTGACCTGTCAAATTTGGGAAAGTTATCAGCGTCATCCTCGTTTTGCCCCCTCTGTGCTGCAAAAAGAGTTGGTGGATTCCGGACGTTTAGGACGGAAATCAGGACAGGGATTTTTTGAATATGGAGTGGATGTGGAAATGCAGGCCCCAAAAAATGCTCCGGAATCTCCTGCTCCTGCTTCTATCATTATTGAAGGCCCTGAAAAGCTGCCCCAGTCTTTACTAAAATTGATTGAAGGAGGTTCTTTAAAGACAAAAAGCATTTCCGGAAATGGAATTATTCGCCTACCTGCAGGTGCGGCAGTCATGATTTCAAATGGAAAAAGCTCAACTGAGCGATCTCTTGATTTGGGAGAAAACGTGATTTCACTGGATTTATGTTTGGATTATTTTCAGTCCCCGCGGATTGCGCTTGCTCCGGCTTCACAGTGTTCAGCAAACGCTTTACAGGAAGCAGTGGGTCTTTTTCAGTCTTTGGGCAAACTGGTATCTGTATTGAAAGATATTCCCGGAATGGTTCTGACACGTACTGTTGCCATGTTGTCCAACGAAGCTTCTTTGCTCGTCCAGGAAGAAGTCTCCGATGCCGCAGGAGTTAATCTGGCCATGAGGAAAGGAGTTAATTATCCGCAGGGACCTTTGGAGTGGGCCGAGCAATGGGGCTTATTTTCGGTGGTGGAAACCCTTGATAATTTACGTAAGTTTTATGGAGAACGTTATCAGGTCTCTTCCTGGCTGCAGCAAAAGGCAAAGCATAATTAACAATGCTTTCGCCACTTAACTATTGTCATTCCGGGCGAAGTGAAGCGTAGATTCGGAATCCAGGGGAATTTCTTCAAATCTTGTATTCAAGCTGTACGGAGATCTGGATCCCGGATCAAGTCCGGGATGACAAAAGAAAAATCTTTTTCAGTGAGCCCTAACTAAAAACAAAATCAACAATTAAAAAATCAAAATGGAAGAAGCTTTTATATGTGATGGAATCCGGACCCCGATTGGACGATACGGTGGTGCTTTAGCTGGAGTGAGAACTGATGATTTGGCGGCAATTCCAATAAAAACATTGATGGAAAGAAATTCCGGAGTGGATTGGGAAACAGTGAATGATGTAATTCTGGGCTGTGCAAATCAGGCCGGAGAGGATAACCGCAACGTGGCCAGGATGGCAGCTTTACTTTCCGGATTGCCGCAAACTGTTCCAGGAGCAACCGTAAACCGTCTTTGTGGTTCCGGGCTTGACGCAGTGGGGATTGCCGCAAGAGCAATCAAATCCGGAGAACAAAATCTGGTCATTGCCGGCGGAGTTGAAAGCATGAGCCGGGCTCCTTTTGTGATGGGAAAAGCAACATCCGCATTTTCACGAAATGCTGAGACTTTTGACACAACTATCGGCTGGCGCTTTGTCAATAAACTGATGCTCGAACAATATGGAACTGATTCAATGCCTGAAACTGCGGAAAATTTGGCTGCAGAATTTAATATTTCAAGAGAGGATCAAGATGCTTTTGCCTGGCGTTCTCAGCAAAAATCCGGACAGGCAATGGAATCAGGACGGCTTGGAGAGGAAATTGTGCCGGTAAGTATTCCGCAGCTCAAAGGTGAGCCGTTGATCGTTGATCAGGATGAACATCCACGTCCGGAAACAAAGCTGGAAAAACTCGGAAAATTGACCACACCCTTTCGTGAAAACGGTTGCATCACTGCGGGAAATGCTTCCGGAGTTAATGATGGTGCTGCAGCTTTGATCATTGCATCAGAAACGATGGCAACAAAACAAAAGCTTTCTCCTGTTGCGAGAGTCGTAGGAATGGCCACAGCAGGTGTTGAACCCAGAATTATGGGCTATGGTCCTGTTCCTGCGACGCAAAAACTGCTCGAATTGACCGGAGTTTCACTGGACAAAATCGGAATAATCGAACTCAATGAAGCATTTGCAGCGCAAGCTTTAGCTGTAACGCGTGCTTTGGATTTGGCTGATGACGATCAGCGTGTAAATCCAAATGGAGGAGCAATTGCGCTGGGACATCCGCTCGGTATGAGTGGCGCCCGTTTGGCTTTGACCGCCGTGAAAGAACTGCAGTTGCGCAGAGAACGTTATGCGCTTTGCACAATGTGTATCGGTGTCGGACAGGGAATTGCTATGCTGATTGAACGGGTCTGAGATAGACCTCTGAAACAGGTGCTGAGATCAGCTTTCAAAACTGTTTAAATGTCCCTTAAGGGCCTTCAAAGATGCATTTGAATCTTCCAGCAGCATCATGTGTCCACAGTTCTGGATGATTTCAGTTTTTGCTTCCGGAATTGTTGAAGCGAGTTCCATCCCGTTACGGGACGGAGTCATTTTGTCATCACTTCCAATTATACACAACGTGGGGCAGCGTATATTTTTTGCCGCATTCATTCCGTTTCTGTAAACATTGCAGGCTTCCAAATCATTGCCCAAAGCTCCTTTTGGTGCAGAACTCAGCAAAGCACGCCCTCCGCCAATAAGTGACAAGCCAGGAACCGGTGTCCTTCCCAGATGTCCGGCTGGTCCGTGTCCCCAGGAGGTAACCAAATCATAAGCCAGCGGGTCGTCTTTGCGGGCCGCTTCAAGTAAATCCGGATGCACCGGCATTTTTGCCGAAGGACCCATCAAACATAATGAGCGCACTCTTTCAGGATAACGGGATGTGCATTCCAAAGCCGCAAGGGCTCCCATCGAGTGTCCCACTAAGGAAGCAGTATGATACGGTTCTTCCAGTCCCAAAGCATTCATTAACTCTGGAATCCAGTCCGCCATTTGTTCAATGCTATCCAGAAATGAACCGTCTGAACGTCCGTGTCCTGGAAAATCAAATGCCAGGACTGAATAACCGTGAAAAGCGAAATAGCGTGTATGTAAATTCCAGACTGTGTGATCCATTCCTCCTCCATGCATGAAAATGACGAGGGGAAGTTCCGGGTTAAGTACTCTTCCTCCGGTAGCAGCAAAAATTGTATTATTTTGGCCTGAAGAACTGTTGATCACATTGAGCTTCATTTTGCACCTCCGCCTACTTTTTCTGCTATACGCAAAGCTTGTTTTAAATCAGTAATCAAATCATCCGCGTCTTCCAGTCCGACCGAAAGCCGAATCATGTCTTCGGTCAAGCCGGCCTGTTTCATTGTGTCCGAGTCCATTTGTGCATGAGTCGTACTGGCCGGATGAATCACGAGCGTTTTTGCGTCTCCTACATTTGCCAAGTGTGAAGCCAACTGCACGGAATTAATAAAAGCGGCACCTGCTTCCCGTCCTCCTTTTACTCCAAAAACAACAATTGATCCTGCTCCTTTAGGTAGAATCCGTGAAGCCAGTTCATGATCCGGATGATCCGGCAAATCCGGATGCGTCACCCAGGCGACTTCTTCACTTGACTGTAAAAACTCCAGCAATATTTTGGTGTTGCTGATGTGACGTTCCATACGGATCGGCAGAGTTTCCAAACCCTGCAAGAGATAAAAAGCGTTTTGTGGACTCATCGCAGGGCCGAAATCCCGCATTGCTTCTGAACGCATGCGCATCGAAAAAGCCTGTGGTCCGAATTCTTCGAAGAAATTTATCCCGTGATAACCGGCATATGGTTCAGTAAGCGTCGGAAATTTTCCGTCAGTTTCCCAGTCAAAACGTCCACCTTCAACCACCACTCCTCCTAACGCAACTCCGTGTCCGCCCATCCACTTGGTAACCGAGTGTGAAACCAAATCTGCTCCCAATTCAAGAGCTCGGCACAAATAAGGTGTGTTGAAAGTTGCATCAATCATCAATGGCAAACCCGCCCCGTGTGCAATTTCTGCAACTGCAGGGACATTCAGAATTTCCAGTCCCGGATTGCCGATAATTTCGCCAAATACCAGGCGTGTTTCGGGACGAATTGCTTTCCTGAAATCTTCCGGTTTACGGGGATTGACAAAAGTGGTTTCAATACCGAAACGCGGTAAGGTGTGCTGGAAAAGGTTGACGCTGCCGCCGTAAAGTGAAGCCGAGGAAACGATGTGATTGCCTTGTCCCATCAGCGTCATAATCGTTGCAAATAGAGCACTTTGTCCTGAAGCAGTAGCCACTGCGCCGGTTCCGCCCTCAAGAGCGGCAATTCGTTCTTCCAGCACCGCGACTGTTGGATTTGAAATACGGCTGTAAATGTGTCCGCCCTGCTCCAGGTTGAACAATGCCGCCGCGTGGTCACTGTCCTGAAAAACGTAAGAGGTAGTCTGATAAATCGGTACGGCCCTCGAGCCTGTTTCCGCATCAGGACGCTGTCCTGCGTGTAAACTTAATGTGTTAAATTTAAATAATTTAGGATCCATAAAACCAGCTTTTGTTAGCGTTGATGAAGTTTAACCCAAAGCTTTTGAGACAATTTCAAAAACGTCTCCGGAAAGTTTTGGTGTTTTAACAATTTTCTGAAGTTGATAGTTCATTTTTGTTTTATGTGTTTCAGTAAATTTTTTCCAGTTATTGAAAACACTTACCAGCCTTGCTGCAATTTGTGGATTCAGTGGGTCGAGCCTCAAAACCTGTTCTGCAATAAACTCATAACCGGAACCGTCCGCGGCATGGAATCTCAACTGATTAAAGCGTGAAAACGTGCTGATCAACGCCCGGATTTTATTAGGATTATTTTTTTCATATGCAGAGTGGCTCGTCAATTTTCGCACATGATCCAGTGTTTTTGGCAGGCATGAAATTGCCTGCAAAGCAAACCACTTGTCCATCACTACCGTGTTTTTTCGCCACCTGTTTTCAAACTCGCTAAAAGACGTTTCACGTTCCGGACAATCCAGATGAGTCAGCACTCCAAGCGCGCCTGCAACGTCAGTCATATTTTCGTTTTTACGGAATTGAGTTTGTGTCAATTTGCGGATATCCAAACTTCCCAATTCTGATAAATAACTGAGACAGACATTTTTTAAACTACGCCGTCCCATCGATTGTTGATCGATTTTGAATGCGCCTTCTTCCTGAAATTCCAGATAAGTTTTTTCAAATTCAGGCTGTAGTTTTTGTGCCAGTTCTTTGCGTAGAAATGTACGTGTCTCATGAATCGCGTCCACATCAATTACGTCCATGAACTCACCCAAATATGGTTCATTTGGAAAACTTAATGCCAGCGCCAAAAGTGCGGAATCGCCCTCCTGAGTTTGGTTCAGGAGACTCCGGAAAGCATTTTCCAATTCCGAGGGTAGGTTAAATGGCTCATGATTTTGAAAACGCTGTATTTGTTCCAGTGAAATTCGGATCATCAGTTGCTGACCTGCTTCCCAGCGGTTAAATTCGTCAGTGTCATTGGCCAGTAAAAAGGCTAGGTCAGCAATGCTGTAATCAAAAAGCAGCTTTACCGGTGCAGAAAATCCCCTCAAAAGTGATGGAACTGGCGCTGCGGGAATGTTCTCAAAGACAAAAGTTTCACTTTGCTTGCGGAGTTCCAGGATGATTGTGTCCTGATTTTTTTCAGCAGTACAGCCTGTTAATTTTAACGGCAGAGTGTCACCGTCTGCTGCAAGCAAACCCAACGCTAAAGGAATGTGAAACGGTTGTTTTTGGAAAGTGTTTTGAGTTTTTCCGGAACCTCCGGTATGAAGTTTTGAGTTTTGTGTATGTTTTGCTTCTCCGAATCCAGTTTGACCTGCAGTGTCAGGGCAGGATTGTCTAACTGTCAGGGAATATATTTTTGCCTCCGGATCATGTGAGCCGTGGATGTGGAGTTCCGGTGTGCCTGACTGACCGTACCAGTGCTTGAATTGCTGTAAATCAACTCCATTTGCATCTTCCATTGCTGCAACAAAATTGTCACAGGTCACGGCTTGTCCATCGTGTCGATCAAAATAAAGATCAGTGCCTTTGCGAAAATTTTCTCTACCCAGCAGAGTATAGATCATACGCACAACCTCGGCACCTTTTTCATAAACTGTCATGGTGTAGAAGTTATTGATTTCCATGTAAGAATCAGGACGTATCGGATGACTCATCGGTCCGGCGTCTTCAGGAAACTGATGCACACGCAGGCGGTCCGCGTCTGCGATACGCTGCACTGCTCTGGAATTCAGGTCTGAGGAAAATTCCTGATCACGGAAAACGGTGAAACCTTCCTTGAGGCTCAGTTGAAACCAGTCACGGCAGGTGACACGATTTCCAGACCAGTTGTGAAAATATTCGTGTCCAACCACACCCTGGATATTGTAGAAATCTGTGTCAGTCGCAGTTTCCTGAGAAGCAAGGATCAGCTTGGAATTAAAAATATTGAGCCCTTTGTTTTCCATGGCTCCCATATTGAAATCATTGACTGCTACAATCATGAACAAATCAAGGTCATACTCCCGCCCGAAACGTTCTTCATCCCAGCGCATCGACTCTTTGAGCGAGCGCATGGCGTGATCGCAAAATTCAATATTTTCCGCTTCAACGTATATTTGCAATTTCACCTCACGTCCGGAAGATGTCCGGAATGAGTCCTCAATGTGCAGTAAATCTCCGGCGACCAGCGCGAAAAGATAAGCCGGTTTTGGGAAAGGATCTTCCCATTTTACCCAGTGTCGGCCGTCAGTTAGTTTTCCGCTGTCGAGCAGATTCCCATTTGAAAGCATCACCGGATAGAGCTGCGGATCGGCGGAAATGGTCGTGCTGTAAAGTGACATGACATCCGGACGGTCCAGGAAATATGTTATTTTACGGAAACCTTCTGATTCGCATTGAGTGCAGAACAGTTTGCTGGATTTGTAAAGACCCTCAAGCTCGGTGTTGTTTTGCGGTTGTATCCGGACCTCCGTTGACAGTACAAATTTTTCCGGAACATCATTAATTGTAAGTTGAGATTCATCAACTTGATACTGATCCTGCGTCAGTTCCACATTATCCAGAATGACAGCCATAAGTTCCATCTTATGTCCATTGAGTACCAGTGTTTTACTGTTTTCAGCGGAAGCAGGATTTCGCCTGAAATTCAATTCTGCTTTTACTGTCGTCCATTCTTCAGCTAAATCAATGTGCAAATCCACCGTATCGATCAAAAACTGTGGAGGCCTGTAATCTTTGAGATAAATTGTTTGAGGGGTTTGGGTTTTCATGCTATTCTTCCACCAGCTGGAGTTGAGTTTTTATTGCCAGAATCTGAAGAATAATGAACCTTTAAGATAGAAAAAATCAATGGAGAAAATTCGTGTTTTTCAGACATATTTTTTATACCAGCTGTTAATAGTTATACTTTTTAAGTAGACGATAATAATAAAAAAACTACAGAAAAATGGAAAGCGGAAACGTCAAAAATCACCATGAACATGGTCATCATCATTCAGGAGATGTTGAAGCACTCGGCGGCGCGTTTCTGCTAAATTTTATTTTCACGCTGATTGAAATTGCGGGAGGATTATGGACAAACAGCGTCGCTATTTTAGCGGATGCTTTGCACGATGCAGGTGATTCATTGGCGTTGTTACTCGCGTGGTATTTACAGAAAGCGTCGGGGAAGAAAAGAGATCAGCGGTTTTCCTATGGTTATGGACGTTTATCACTTTTGGCCGCGCTGATCAATGGAGTGGTCCTTCTGGCAGGTTCGATTGTGGTTATTGTACATGTCATCCCCCGCCTGTTTGAACCACAGATTGTTGACGCAACAGGTATGTTTTGGCTGGCATTGCTGGGAATTGCGTTTAATGGTTTTGCTTTTTGGCGCAATCGAAAAAGTCAGTCCCTGAATGCAAAAATGGTCAACTGGCATTTAATGGAAGATGTGCTGGGCTGGACGGTTGTGCTGATCGGCAGTATTGCCATGCACTTTGGTGATTTTCCCTGGCTGGATCCATTGATGGCACTGGGAGTGACGCTCTTTATTTTATGGAATGTTTTCCGAAGTTTGAGACATGTTGCCAGAATATTTTTGCAATCCAATCCGGAAGACCTTGACCTCGACGCACTTGAAAGTGAACTGCGTTTAATGAATAACGTAGAAGATGTACACGACGTACACGCCTGGTCGCTGGATGGTAAATACCATGTGCTCAGCTTGCATGTGGTGATTAGTCAAATTCCTGATCAGGAGACTCTGGTTCAACTCAAAAACCAAATTCGCGAGCAGACACGGAAAATGGGAGTTGATCATGCCACTATTGAAATTGAACTTCCTTCAGAAGCATGTGTCCTGGAAAATTGTTGATGATTCATCTCTGCATGTTGCTTTTTCCTGCTGATCTCCCCTCAAAAATATGTAGAAATTTCCGGCAGAGATTTTCTCTGAATATCCGGAACTCTGGCATCTGCTGCAGGATATCCTACGACCAGTAATAAAAAGGGGCGTTCCCTTTCCGGACGCTCCAGGATTTGGTTAAGGAAACGCATTGGGCTTGGAGTATGGGTGAGTGACGCCAATCCTGAATGGTGAATGGCGCTGATCAATAATCCTGTGGCAATTCCCACTGACTCATTTACATAATAGTGTTTGACACGTTTCCCTTTTTCGTCAAGACCATATACCTTGGCAAAAATGGCAATCAAATAAGGAGCAGTTTCTAAAAAGGGTTTGTTTTCATCCGTTCCCAGTGGTGCAAGAGCTTCGAGCCATTCTCTGCTTGCGCGGCTTTTGTAAAAATCCTGCTCCTCCTTTTCCGCAGCCTCCCGGATTTGAAGCTTAATTTCCGGATCAGAGACCACGACAAAATGCCATGGATGCTGATTTGCTCCGTTAGGGGCAGTGTCTGCGGTACGTAAACAATTTTCAATAATATCAAGAGGTACTTTACGCCTGGAAAAATCGCGAACCGTTCGACGCCGCTTCATATTTTCGTAGTACTCCAGCGAACGACGCTGAACTTCTTCAATTGGATATTCCTGATAATCCAGGGGTATAGTGGGAATTAGAGCGGTAGAGATTGAATTACTGCTGTCTTTCATTACACATTTATTTTGAGGAGAAAACGATGTGACTACATCATGCAATTTTTTACAGGGAAGTGCAAATGACAGACCTTTGTTCATGCGAACTAACATGAATCCGGCATTAATAATTTGCCCGTCAGAGCAGCAAAAAAAACCTTCGGATGAGAAAGGAAGTGAAAAACTGGGACGCACCGCTTACTGGATGCGTTGTGGTTTTTGTTTTTGAAGAAATAAGTTTAATGGTGTTCTCCATCAATGAAGGTTCATTTAATTTTTAAATAGCGAGCGGAAGATTTATCGCAGTTTGTGATGAGTAGCGTTGCGTGCAAGATGAGGTCCCTCAAAAAGTGAAGAAAAGAAAAATAAAGCTGAAAGACACAATTTTACCTTCACATAGTCTGGAAAAGTTTCAATGGGGAAAATAATTATATTT
>Ga0208063_1000261_pt1 | contig 17809 bp, 19 predicted proteins | sample DeeseametaMP0203_FD_184219 | JGI IMG/M metagenome (GOLD analysis project Ga0208063, IMG submission 184219) | Marine microbial communities from the Deep Atlantic Ocean - MP0203 (SPAdes) | ecosystem: Environmental > Aquatic > Marine > Oceanic | place: South of Cape Verde, Atlantic Ocean... | reverse complement strand
TTGTGCCTGCAACACGCGCCCATGCAAGCCAGCTTAGCGGATTAGTGCTGTTAAGTACGCCTTTCCTATGACCAATAGACGACGACTATGAATTTGATACTGCTAGACCCGAGCGAGGTCGATGGTCACCACGCTCGTATTACCGATGCGCGCCGCCTGACCCATCTGCATGAAGTACACCGCGCTAACGAAGGCGATCGCTTAACCGTGGGTATTCAAGGCGGCGCTATGGGTAAGGCCACGCTAACGGAGCTCAACAAAACGCAGGCTCTGTTTGCGCTGGAAGATATCAACGAACCGCCGCCGCCTGCCCTGCCCGTTCATCTTGTCCTGGCGCTGCCGCGCCCGCGTATGCTGGCACGCACGCTTGAGCACGTCACGGCGTTAGGAGTCAAAGAGATTACCCTGCTGCACACCAAGCGGGTTGAAAAGAGTTACTGGCAGTCGCCAGAACTGCGGCCAGAAAAAATTCATCAGCATTTGATACTTGGGCTAGAACAAGCGCGGGATACTCAACTGCCTAACGTGACGCTCTGCAAAGGGTTTCGTCCTTTTATGGAAGAGCAGCTACCGGCACTTCTAACAGAACGAAGAGGATTAGTTGCCCACCCAGGCATGGAGAATGCCTGCCCGCGCGGTATTGATGAGCCAACGCTATTACTGGTGGGGCCCGAAGGCGGTTTTATCCCGTGGGAAGTGGAGCAGCTACTGGCGGCAGGCTGCGAGGGAATGCACCTAGGCCCTCGTATCCTGCGGGTAGAAACAGCCGTCACCGCGCTGCTGTCACGGCTGTTTTGAGTGCTACCTGACTAATAAAGGATCAAGACTGGTCGTCTTCGGGGTCGTGGGGAACGTACGCAGCGTTTTCTCCACACTCGGGTTCCTGTAGAAACGTATTGCGTACGTCTAACAAGCCCAGGTGGCTGATGGTACGACGCCCCAATAGTAGCGGATAGATCATCTCTTCTCGGTCACGCAGGCTAAACTGCTCCTCGTAGATGGTATCCCCCATGCACACGTCCATCAGCACCACCGGGCGCTCGTCACGACCCCCAGCGCCGCGCACGGTTTGCTCGCGATAGAGTGGACGCTCGATTTGGTCGCTAAAGGTGTCACCGCTCTCTTGATCTTCCAGCTTCAAACGAAAGCGCACCCACTCCTCACCCTCTTTCTCAAACATTTCAATGTCTCGGGCATCCAGAGAAGAGGTCAACGCCCCGCTGTCCAGCTTGGCTTTGACGGCAATCCCCCATGGCTCGATGTAAGCATTTTCCACCCAGCCGAAGACCTTATCCTCAGCCTGTGCGGTAGCACTGACCAACAGGGAACCAGCCAATACGCTCGCCCCCAACACCCCTAGAAATGTTTTTCCCATTGCGACTCATCCTTGGTGAGAAGTTTGCCTAGCTATCAAAGAGATTCAAACAGCGATGAAAGCGCCCTGAGCTAGCGCAACCGCTCTAACAGCGACTGGGTAGCAAAGCCATCCGGCACTAGGCCTTGGTCGCGCTGGAAGGCACGCAGCCCCGCCTGAGTATTCGGCCCCATAATGCCGTCGGCAGTGCCTACCGCGTAACCGGCGTTGTTCAAACGCTGCTGGAGCGTTCTGACATCATCACGGGTTAAAGGTGCCTCATCGCGTGGCCATGCTTGCGAAATGCCCTCTCGCCCAGCAATGGCGTCGGCTAGCGTGGCAACCGCCAGCGCATAGCTAGTGGCATTGTTGTAACGCAAGATAGCGCGGAAATTGGGACCTACGATAAACGCGGGGCCATTCGCCCCGGCCGGTACAATCACCGCTGCACTATCGAAGGAAGGCAGGTCACCGTTCACCGCACGCACGCCTTGCGCGGCCCACTCAGCGCTGCTCTTGCGGCCGGTTTGGGCGTAATCAAAGGAGGTAGGCAGCACAACTTCGGTACCCCACGGCTGCCCGGCCTGCCAGCCCGCCCGCGCCAGATAGTTCGCGGTAGAGGCCATCACATCGGGTATGCTACCCCAAATATCGCGGCGACCATCGCCATCGCCATCCACCGCGTAGGCCTCAAAGCTGCTGGGAATAAACTGGGTATGCCCCATCGCTCCCGCCCAAGAGCCTTTCATCTGCTCTGCGGCAATGTCGCCCTGGTCAATAATACGTAGTGCTGCTAGCAGCTCCCCACGAGCAAAGTCTCGCCGACGGCCATCATAGGCCAGCGTGGCGAGGGACTCTAGCGTCGAGAAATCACCAAAGTTGCTGCCGTAATTACTCTCAACGCCCCAGATGGCCACGATGATTTCTGCTGGTACGCCATAGCGCTGCTGCATCTGCTGGGCTGTTTCACGGTGTTGCGCGTACTTCTCCTGACCATTGGTAATACGCGCGGTAGACACGGCACTATCCAAATACTGCCAAATGGCACGCACGAACTCAGGCTGGTAGCGGTCTAATTCAATCACCCGCTCGCGGTAGCGCAGGCCATCAAAGGCGGAGGCTAGCGTCGCTTCGCTAATCCCTTGGTTGGCGGCATAGCGACGAAACTCGCTTAACCACTGATTGAAGTTGGCATAGCGCACCTCTTCAGCGGCTCGTGCATCTACCTCGGTCATTAGTTGCGGGCTGGCGTGTGTGGCAGGGCTGTGGAGAGCAAGCGTCGTAGCGGCAACGAATAACAACGGGAATACAGCGGCTCGGCGAGTATTCAACGAATTGTTATGTTTCAGCGACACGGCGGGTAATGACACGGGTATTAACGGCATAGCATTCTTCTCTCAGCAATCCTTGGCGTGAGCTGGATGATGGCTCAGAAATGAGGGAGATACCACCCCTAGGCCGCTAGGGCAGAGAATAGGGGCTGGCAGCCAGTATGCCACGTAAAGCCCTTTGGAGTCGTAATGGCCCGCTTGCTTTAATACGTTGAAATACCTATCTTGGCGCGGGTCGCGGAGTCGCTGCCACGCCACGCCGTAATACATGGACACAACATCTTATACAGTACAATTATTGTACATAAATTGACATAACAGTTTTTCAGAATAGCGTCTCTATTTCGGGTTTTTTAGGCATAAAAAAAGCCACAACGAGGTGGCTTAAAGAAGTCGTTGATAGTGCTCGTCGCGCTAATCTGGGTCGGTGTTACGCGGGTGCCGCTTGGCGTTTTCCTGGGTTTCCATGCCGCTTTTAAGCTCATGGGTAAGCGGGTCGTAGTTAGGACGCAATTCATCTTTCACCGTGCCGCTCCACAGCCTTGAGCCTACGAAGTATCCGGCCCTCCCGATCACGTGGGCGGCAATCGGCGCAGTGATTAAGATAAACACAATAATGGCAAACGAGCGTGCCACTACGCCCACTTCAGCAAAATGCATGGCCGATGCCAGCATGATTAAAATCACCCCGAGTGCCGCCGCCTTGGTGGTGGCGTGCATACGCGTCAGCAAGTCAGGCAAGCGAAGTAAACCAACGGCGGCTAACAGCATAAAACTAGACCCTGTTAGCAGCATGGCCCCTTTAATTACATCAATCATCCCGCGGCCCTCCACGTTCTAAAAAGCGCGCAAAGCCAATGGCGGCTAAAAAGCCCATCAGCGCAATCACGATCGCGGCGTCCAAGAAGCTCGAGACGCCCGATTGAATCGCATACACACCGACCAACCCCACGACTGTTGTCGAGAACAGTTCTAGGGCCACTACGCGATCTGGCAGACTAGGTCCGCGCACCACGCGAACGAAGGTCAGCACGAGCGCCAAGCCCATGATCACCTGACTAATTAAAATCACGGTTTCCATTAACGAAATAACTCCAGTGCCCTGTGTTCCATCTCTTTCAAATTGCGTCGAAGCTCCTCTTCGTCGTCCAGGAACATCGCATGGATATACAACACTTTACGGTCATCGGACACGTCTAGGCTCAGGGTACCCGGTGTGAGCGAAATCAAATTCGCCACCAGGGTGATCTCCATTTCGGTGCGTGCCGACAGCGGTAAGGCAATGACCCCCGGCTGCATGTGCCAAGGCGGCGTCAGGATATCGAATGCCACGCGTAAGTTGGCCTGAACCAACTCTTTGATGAAAAAACCGAGAAAGCCGATGAAGCGCGGCACACGAGCAGGATAGCCTTTCAACCCATCGACTTGAGGCTCAATCAGCAGCAACGCGATATAGCCAAAAATCATCCCCACCAACAAATTCAACCCGGAGAAGTCGCCGCTCAGCAGCACCCAGGCCAAACCAAGCAAGAGGTTCCAAATGGCGCCGGTCATGGTGTTTCCTCCAAGCGGTCATCGACACGTTCGGCCTGTATCTCAATGGGATCCAGTAGCGCTGCTTCCGCACTTGCGGAGGCACCGAGTACCGCTTCGATATAGCCTGAGGGCGTCATCAATTGATCGCCTATTTGGTTCATCACCAGCATGATGGGTTCGGCAAACACGCCAATAAGCAGGGACATCATGGCCAGCACCACGACAGGCAGATACATCATCCATAGGCTGGGCTTCAGTAACCGGCCATCATCGCCTGTCGGTGTCGGTGTTTCGGGCACCTGGTTTTCTTCAGGTAGCGCCTTCCAGAACACTTCGTTCCAGATCTTCACCATGGAGTAGAGCGTCATCAAACCCACGGCCAGGGCGATGCCGGTCGCCACGTAAGCCTTTGCCTCAAAGCCTGCGCGCACCAGCACGAATTTGGCAAAGAAACCCGACAGCGGCGGAATGCCCGCCAGAGAGAAGGCGCTAATAAAGAACGCCACGGCCAGCCAAGGGCGTTCACGATATAGCCCGCCCATCTTTTTAAGCTGGTAAGTGCCCTGTAGGCGGTGGGTAATCCCGCTAATTAAGAACAGGTTCGTCTTCACAATGATGTTGTGCATGATGGCAAACACACCGCCTGCAATCGCCAGTGGTGTATAGAGCGCCAGCCCCAGGATCATATAGCCAATCTGGCTGACGATATGAAACGAGAGGATACGCCGGAATTCATACTGGGCGGCCGCCCCCAGCACGCCGGTCACCATAGTGAGAACGGCCCCCCACAGCATGATGTCCTGTAGGTAGCCCATGGTCTGATCGAAGATTAGCGTAAATACCCGGAACAGTGAGTAAACGCCCACTTTGGTTAACAGGCCTGCAAACAGTGCGGATACCGCCACCGGAGGCGTGTGATAAGAAGCAGGTAGCCAGAAAAACAGCGGAAACGCAGCGGCTTTGATACCAAAGGCCACCATAAACATCACCGCCAGCACTTCGACCATGCCGCTGTGCTCGGCTTCATCCATGCGCAGCGCGATATCGGCCATATTGAGTGAGCCCACCGTGCCGTAAAGCAGGCCTACCGCAGTGAGAAAAATGACCGATGCCAGCAGATTGAGCGTCACATACTTGATGGCGCCCTCCATCTGCGCGCGCTCGCCTCCCAGCGTCAGGAGCGCAAACGAAGCCACCAGCATGACTTCAAACCAGACATAGAGGTTGAAGATATCGCCCGTTAAAAAAGCACCCGCCACACCCGCCAACAGCAGATGCATAAGGGGGTAGTAGCCAAATTTTTCGTGGCCGCGGCCAGTCGTCGCCAGGGAGTAAATCCCCATGGCCAAGCCGATGATTCCGGTGAGCAGAATCATCACAGCGCTGAGCATGTCAGCGACGAGCGTTATCCCAAACGGTGCTGGCCAGCTGCCCATTTGAATGGTGATGTAGCCATCTTCTAAGACCGCAACGAACAGCCACAGGCTGACGACAAATAGTACGACGTTGCCAGCCACGGCAATAAAGCGCTGCATGGGCCGCGAGCGCCAAAACATCAGCGAAATGGCCCCGGAAAGCAGCGGCAGCAAAACGGGAAGTGCGACTTCAGGCCTCACGTGTCGGTATCCTTCATCTTGTCTAAATCATCTGCCTTAACGATTTCGTAGGCCCGGCGGATCAATACCACCGCAAACGCCAATACCCCAAAGGCAATCACGATAGCGGTAAGCACCACCGCTTGAGGCAGTGGGTCAGCGACATCGCCCAAAGGCTGCATCATCCCTTCAGGAATCAGCGGCGGTGCGCCACGAGTCATACCGGCGGTAGTAAAAATCAGCAGGTTGGCGGCATTAGAGAGTAGCATCAAGCCAATCACGAGTTTGACGATAGAGCGGCGTAGCATCATAAAAATAGCGGTGGCGTATAACAGGCCAATCGCCAGTGCCATTAACGGTTCCATGGGCGGCCTCCTGCAAACAGCGGGTTGGGTAACTTATGGCTCATCCTTATCCACCTCCATTAATGCCATGACCATGCCCATCACCGACCCCAACACCGCCAGATACACTCCGATATCAAAAATCAGCGGCGTAGACGCTTTAAAGTCGATCACCGGAATCGTCCACCACTGAGCAGTCAGAAAAGGCTGCCCCATGAACCAAGCGGGCACTACCGAGATCATCCCAAAAAAGAGTCCTGCGCCGATCAAGTCTCGCGGGTCGACCATGCGCAGCACCTCTTTGGTGGCACTGACCCCGAAGGCAAACAGGTAAAGAGTGAACGCCCCAGCTGCTACCAATCCGGCAATAAAGCCGCCGCCCGGTTCGTCATGGCCACGCAGCAGCAGAAAAACCGAGAACATCAGTTGCAGTGGCATCAGGAACCGCGCTGCCGTATTCAGAATAATCGTGCCTGATTTAACCATCGTAGGGCTCCTTCACGCTGGCTTTGTCGCTATCCGCCGCTTTGCCTTCTGTCTCCCCATGACGCAGCTTTAGCATCGCAATCACACCAATCGCGGCTAACGCTAAAACAAACATCTCGCCGAGCGTATCGAGGGCACGATAATCCACCAAAATGACGTTGACGATATTGCGACCATAGGCAAGCGGCGCGCTGTTTTCCACCATATAGGTAGAGATCGATTCAAACTGGTCGATACTCCAAGCGGTTATGATCAGCAAGAAGATTAACACCCCCATGGTGGCCGCAACGGCCCCATCACGGATGCGCTCAAGATTGGTGGAGAGATTTGAAAAACGCGGCAATCTGAAAAGTACCAATACCAGCAGAATCACCGTCATGGTTTCTACCAGCAGTTGGGTAATCCCCAAATCTGGCGCGCTAAACAGAATAAAGATCAGCGCGATAGAGAAGCCCATAATGCCCACCGATACCACGGCGCCTAAGCGGGAGCGTGAAATTGTGGCAAACAGCGCCCCCATTGCCATGGTGCCCACCACAATGACTTCATGGAAACGCACGTCTAGGGAGAGCGCCAGCTGCGGAGAGTGGCGCAGCAGTATTGAGTTGCCAATCAGCGCGATCAGCACTACCAGCATGACCAGGATGTAATTGCGCATATAGCCGTTTTGCAGCAGGCGTGTCTGCCATTCGGAGAAGCGCACGATGCCATTCATCAAGCCTTCGTACCCCGCCTCGGGGCCATGACGCATCACCGGTGCCAACCTGGCTAACTGGGCGCGTACGCTGTCCCACCGCTTGAACAGCAAAAAGCCGAGGATCAAGCTCACCACCGACATAATCAGCGCCACGTTGACGCCGTACCACAGCGACAGCGAGACCGGCAGCGTCTCCCCCGCCACCGCCGTTGCTGCCGAGGTCAAGAGCGCATCGGCCCCTAGCACAGCAGGGGCCAAGCCAAGCGCGAGCGACCCGAATGCCAATAGGCCTGGGCCTATCAGCATACTCAACGGCGCCTCATGGGGTATTTGGGGAGTTTCATGGCGTGCGCCGTAGAACGGCCGTAGCGCAACAATCGCCGCCACCGCAATGGTCAAGATGGCTGCCAGGAAGGCAAACAGCACCAGCAACAGTTGAACGCGCTCGGCGCCTAACGCTGCCTCCAGCATGAGTTCCTTACCGATAAAGCCAAACAGCGGCGGCACCCCTGCCAAGGAGAGCGCCGCCACAAAAGCGATCACTGCCGTGACAGGCATAACGCTTCGTAATCCGCCCATGGCGGTGACGTCTTTCGTGCCGGTTTCATGGTCAAGGATGCCCGCCACCATAAACAGCGCCCCTTTATACATGGAGTGGGCGAGCAGAAAGGTGACAAAAGCGGTCATGGCGTATTCGGAGCCAATCCCCAGCAGCATAGTGAGCGTTCCCAGCGCCATAATGGTGGAGTAGGCCAGCAGCTTTTTGATATTGGTATGGTGAATGGCTAAGAAGGCACCCGTCAGCATGGTGGTCGCCCCCACCACTGAGAGTATTGTCACCCACATGGCCGTGCCACCCAACTCCGGCTGTAGGCGTGCCAGCAGGTAAATCCCCGCTTTCACCATGGTAGCGGAGTGCAGGTAGGCCGACACAGGGGTCGGCGCCGCCATAGCGTTAGGTAACCAGAAGTGGAATGGGAACTGCGCCGACTTGGTAAAGGCTCCTAACAATAAGCAGATCAGCATAGGGGCATAAAGCGCATGCTGGCGCAGGTCATCGTCTGACTGCAAAATCTCACTCAGAGACCAGCTGCCGCTGGCGATACCCAATAGCACCAAACCTGCCATTAACGCCAAGCCACCAGCAACCGTCACAAAAAGCCCCTGACGAGCGGATTTGCGTGCTTCAATATCAGTATGGTTAAAGCCAATCAGCAGGTACGAGGTGATGCTGGTCAGCTCCCAGAAAATAAACAGCGTCAGCAGGCCGTCCGCTAACACAAGCCCCAGCATAGAGGCCATAAAGGCGACGAGGGCGAGGTGAAAACGGGCAATATCTTGGTGGCCTTTTAAGTAGCCACCCGCATACACCAGGACACAGGTGCCAATCACCGTGATCAGCAAGCCAAACAGCAGAGAAAGGCCATCCAGTAAAAAGCTAAGGCTAATGCCTAGCGAAGGCACCCACGACCACTCAAGTAACTGAGGCCCGTCACTCAACACCAGGGGCGCTTGACTAAAAAACCAACCAGCCAGAAACGCCGGAAACAGCGCAAGCAGCAGGCTTGTTCGCTCCCCAAACCAACGGTTGAGCAGCGGTGAAGACGCTGCCAACACGAAGCCCATTAACACGGCAAATTGCATCCGGCGCTTTCTCCCTAGTGACGTTCATTCATCCCAATAAGCCGCCTATACAGATGCACAAGCCGCTTAAACGTTGAATAAGTGTGATTTTATATGCACAAACCTTATACTAGCGTTTCTCACATTTCTAGAAAAGACGGCCCCAATAAAAAACCGCCTAACGTAATACGCTAGACGGTTTTTATAGCAAATACGCGACTTTACGGTGTCGACAACCAGCCAGAGAGCTCGTTATTGACCACTGCTAACAGTGCATCTATATGGTCATCGCGGTCATTCAAACAGGGGATATAGCTAAAGGTTTCGCCACCCGCTTCCATAAAGCTGTCGTGGATCTCCTCTTTGATCTCCTCAAGGGTTTCCACACAATCAGAAGAGAATGCTGGCGAAAGAATCGCAATATGCTTATGCCCCTGCTTGGCCAGCTCGGCAACGTGCTCCACTGTTTGCGGGCCAACCCACTTCTCGGGGCCAAACTGCGACTGAAAGGCGGTATCCACCTCCTCCTTGCTTAAGCCCAGCTTCTCACGCAGCAGCCGTGTGGTTTTCTGGCATTGGCAGTGGTAGGGGTCGCCTTCCATTAAATAACGCTCAGGCACCCCGTGATAGCTGGCAACTAACTTGGTCGGGCGGCTCTCAAACCCGTCATAAGCTTCCTGTACCGAATTCGCCAGCGCCTGGATATAGGCAGGATGCTCAAAATAAGCGGGCACGGTGCGAATATAGGGCTGCCACTTCATCTTCATCAGCGTGCGAAACGCCTGATCATTCGCCGTCGCGGTGGTGGGCGAGCCGTATTGCGGGTAAAGCGGGAAGAACACAATGCGCTCGCAGCCCTTCTCTTTCATACGCTTTAGCACGCTATCGGTGGAGGGGTTGCCGTAGCGCATGCAGAAATCAACTTCTACATCATCGCCATACAACGCCTTTAAGCGCTCGGTCATTTTTTCCGTTTGGGCACGCGTGATGGTTAGCAGCGGGCTTTCATTCTTCTCATTATTCCAAATACTTTTATACGCATGGCCAGATGAAAAAGGCCGCTTGGTGAGAATGATCAGCTGCAGCAGCGGCTGCCATTTCCAACCGGCGTAATCCACAACCCGTTTATCGGATAAGAACTCGCTGAGATAGCGGCGCATGGACCAGTAGTCGGTGGCATCGGGTGTTCCCAGGTTGGCCAGAACTACGCCCACCTTGGCGCGGGGAACCGCAGGGTGACTGCTGGGCGCATGAGTTAAACGCCCCTCACCGGGTTGATCCTTTACAACGCTATCGGCCATCTCGCTCACTCCTTAGGTGCAGTACATAATGGGCAAAATCTTAACACTTTTCGGCAAAGTCGCGGCATAATCAGGGAGATGGTTTATCGGCATGGACGCCAGCCGGGCGGGCCCTGTATGCGGTGTTGGGCTACCGGCGGCTGGTAAGACTTTCTTGCTTACCGGGCCTGCGAAGCATGATGGATGCAGGCTACCGTTTTTTTGCCCGACGCCGTATCCGGCTGGGGCTGTGGTGGGAAAAGCGTTAGGTTAAACCGTTAGTTAACCAGTGATTAAAAAACTAGCGGCATACGCGAGGTCAGTGGCGAGCTGTAATGGGCGTCGTGACCAATCACTTCATCCTGCGGCACATGTTGCACCAGGTAAGCGCGATGGATGCCTGCACGTTTTAGCTCCAGATAAACGTCATCTAATGAACGGAACAGCATCGGCTTATTACGTTGCATCAGCATATGGCGTTCGCCTTCTACATCTTCTAGCTCTACTTGGTAGAAGCGGCTTCCCGAATGGGTAATCACCCGAATCTCAAAGTTGTCGTGACTCGCGACGAACTGTTTGAGCGCTTTCAGTTCCATGGTTCCCTCCTGTTATTGGTCATCGTCATGGAGCACAGCATGACGCGGCCCCATGACAATAATATTACCGTGGCACTAACTGCCTAAGAGGGCAATAACAGAAAAGAGTTCCTGACCAACTCGTCAACTTATGGTCGATTTACTGATACTCGGACGGATCAATCGCCTTACCCAGCGAGTTACGGTCAATCCAATTACCGCCTTTGGTCTCTTTGTACCGAAACACTACTTTGTCGCCGACCGCGACGGGAAGTTCAGCATCTTCCGTTTGGTAGCTGTACTTCTCTCCCTCCACTACCAGAAAGTAGCGATAAAGGTCGGGCATGCCCAGCCACTCTTTAAAAGGCCCCTCGCGCTCTAGCGACTGGAGTTCACCGCGGCCTTCCAACTTAGGAAGACGTTTGCGGTTACCGCGCCTAAAACCACCTGCCATTTGTTACTCCTGTCTATCTATCTGCTCGAGGCGAACTGCTCATGAGGGTGCGCATTATACGTTCTCCCCCATGTCGCTCAAGTTAATCGCCAAACGCTTCGCCGTAGCTATCGGGAGCCAGGTCCTCAAAGCGCGTGTATTTACCAATAAAGGCCATGTGCACCGTACCAATCGGCCCGTTACGCTGCTTACCGATGATCAGCTCCGCAATCCCCTGGTTGTCAGGGTTATCCGGGTTATACACCTCATCCCGGTAAACGAAGGCAATGACGTCAGCATCCTGCTCGATCGCTCCCGATTCCCTCAAATCCGACATCACGGGGCGCTTGTTGGGGCGCTGCTCTAGCGAGCGGTTCAGCTGCGAAAGCGCCACAACCGGGCAGTTGAACTCCTTTGCCAAACCTTTCAAAGAGCGGGAGATCTCGGAGATCTCGCCGGTACGGTTTTCGGAGAAGCCGGGTATCTGCATTAGCTGCAGGTAGTCGATCATGATGAGCGCCATATTACCGTGCTCGCGTACCACGCGGCGCAGGCGTGAGCGCATTTCATTGGGCGAGAGCGCGGCGGTATCATCGATGAACAGCTGCTTGTCTTTAAGTAGATTCACCGCTGAGGTAAGGCGGGGCCAATCCTCATCTTCTAACTGCCCCGAGCGGACCCGCGTTTGGTCAATGCGCCCTAGCGAAGAGAGCATACGCAGCATTAACGATTCGGCGGGCATCTCCATGGAGAACACCATGACCGGCTTGTCGCTAGAGATGACCGCGTGCTCGACCAAGTTCATGGCGAAAGTCGTCTTGCCCATCGAGGGGCGCCCGGCGATGATCACCAAGTCCGAGGGCTGCAGGCCGGAGGTCATTTCATCCAGGTCACGGAAGCCGGTCGATAGCCCGGTCATCTCGCCTTTGAGGTTGAAGAGCTCATCGATACGGTCGACCGCTTTGGTAAGCAGGTCGCTCATACCAATGGGGCCACCGGTTTTGGGGCGCTCTTCGGCAATTTGAAACACTAGCCGCTCGGCTTCGTTTAACAGCTCATCGGCGGGCCGCCCTTGCGGAGAGAACGCCCCTTCAGCAATTTGATTGGCTGCCCGAATCAGCTTACGCAGCGTGGCGCGTTCGCGAACAATATCTGCATAGGCGCGAATGTTGCTGGCTGAGGGTGTATTGCGGGCCAGCTCTGCCAAAAACCCGAGCCCACCTACAGTATCTAACTGGTCACGGGCTTCCAGCGCTTCGGAAAGCGTGACTACGTCTAGCGGCTGCCCTGACTCCGCTAGATGAATCATGACATTGAACACCAACCGGTGCTCATAACGATAAAAATCGTCGGCTACCAAGCGCTCAGAGACGTTGTCCCACGCCTGATTGTCCAACATAAGCCCGCCTAACACCGACTGCTCCGCCTCTAGCGAGTGCGGCGGCAGCTTAAGCGCCGCCGTTTCTTGATCAGCAGAAGGCTGGTCCTGCATAGCGAGCTCCTTAAAATAACGCATTGCCAACGGCGCTTATCTTAGCCGGGCAGCTTCCTTCGTACCACTGGCATAGCGAATCAGTAGCAGCTTAAAAAGACAAAGGGCGCGGGATATCCCGCGCCCTTAGAGGCGTTAGCGTTGGCGAGCGAGATTACTCGGCGACAACGACCACGCGTACAACGGCGTCCACTTCTGCATGCAGGTGGAGGTCGATGTCGTATTCGCCAGTTTGACGAATCGGGCCCTGCGGCATACGGACTTCGCTCTTGGCAACTTCGATGCCAGCAGAGGAGATCGCGTCGGCCAGGTCACGCGGACCGATAGAACCAAACAGTTTACCTTCATCACCCGCTTTAGAAACCAACGACAGTTCGATGTCGTTAAGCTGCTCAGCACGTGCTTGGGCTTCTGCTTTACGCTCAGCGGCTTGAGCTTCAAGCTCTGCACGCTGCGCTTCGAACGCTTCAACGTTTTCTTTGGTAGCCGGTACGGCTAAACCGTAAGGCACCAAGTAGTTACGACCATAACCAGGCTTAACAGTGACCTTGTCACCCAGGCCGCCCAGCTTACCAATGTTGTCGAGCAGAATGACTTCCATCTCGTAAACCTCTTGTCAATTGCTGCGGGCAAGGCGTGCGCGAACGTTCGCGAATGTATCAATCAGCCCCAACAGCAGCACAATGAGAATCGTGGGCCAGGTCGTGATCAGCAGCACATAAAATGCCACCAGCCACAGCCCGTTCATCCCCTTAATTCCAATAAACCCATGCACTAACGCAATACCGGCTATCAGCAGCGGAATCCAACTCAGCATGGCCAGCGCCTGCGCTCCCAGCACCATACCTGCCACCCCAAGCACTACTAAAATAGCGAGTTCTTTAGGGGCCAGGCGCAGCGCATGGAATTCTTCACGAAAGCCACCTGGGTTATAAAGCCCAGCCTGCCAGCTGCGTGCTAGCGCCAAACATGCGATGGCCGCTAACAGCACAACCAACCCCGTGACGCCGCCAATGACCATGGCGGCCAGAGTCGTCGTATCGATGCCTTGGTTGGCAAACTCCGTGAGCATGCGGTCGATCTCTTGCGAGCTCTCGCGCAGCTGCTCCAGCATGAGTTCGGTGCCACCCGGCGGGCTGAAGATGCCAAGCTGCACCATGACCGCGGCCGCTAAGGTGCCAACGATCAGAGCTTCACTCCAGCGCATCCTCTCGCGCAATATGACCGCCATGAGCGAAACGAGTAGTACGCTCGCCAGCGGAATCACATCACCCTGCGCCCACCAGAAACCGGCTGGTAATGCCGCAGCGATAATGACGGGAAGCGCGGGAGCAAAGCCCTTGCGCAGCGTCACTAACGCCGCAATGGCCGCACCTAACCAAAACAGCCAGGGCACTAACGCTGCTAGCGCTGCCCCGCCTGCGGCATAGGGCGTGCCACGCATCAGCCATCTTGCGAGTGCCAGCATCACGTCAAACGCTTACTGGTGGCTATCGGAGTAGGGCAGCAGTGCCAGGTAGCGTGAACGCTTGATAGCGGTCGCCAGCTGACGCTGATAGCGTGCTTTGGTGCCGGTGATACGGCTCGGAACGATCTTGCCGGTTTCGGTGATGTAAGCCTTCAGCGTGTCGAGATCTTTATAGTCGATCTGCTTGACGCCTTCAGCGGTGAAGCGGCAAAACTTACGGCGACGGAAAAAACGTGCCATGGACTAGCTCCTTAAAACGTGCGGTGGATAAAATCAGGCAGTTTCTTCAGCTTCAGCGCGCGGTTTTTCTTCGCGACGCGGACGCTTTTCTTCTGCCGGCTTCATCATCGGGGAAGCTTCGGTGATCGCTTCTTTGCAGCGAACAACCAGGCTGCGGATGATGGCGTCGTTGAAACGGAAGATGTTCTCGATTTCTTCGAGAGTCTCGCCGGTGCACTCAACGTTCATCAGCACGTAGTGGGCTTTGTGGATCTTGTTGATCGGGTAAGCCAGGTGACGACGGCCCCAATCTTCCAGGCGATGCACAGTACCAGCGTTTTCGGTAACGATGCTGGTGTAGCGCTCGACCATAGCCGGCACTTGCTCGCTCTGATCCGGGTGGACCATAAACACGATTTCGTAATGACGCATGGAATCTCCTTGCGGTTTGGCAGCTTCCGGTGTGTGTTAGGGCAAATGCCTTAACCGCGACAGGGAAGCAAGGAGTTAACTGAAATGCCCCTTCTAGGCCGCGAACAGCCGAGACAGGACATCAAGCAGAACTGTTGATCGTATAAGTCACTTACCAATACGAACGCCCGCTTATGAATAAACGGGCGCAAGCATTCTAGTGGGCTGGCCGCTAACTTGCAAGCTGCCGCTGACGAACGGCTTCAAACAAACAAATACCGGTAGCCACCGAGACATTAAGACTCGACACCTGCCCTGCCATAGGCAGCTTGGCAAGATTATCGCAGGCTTCGCGGGTCAAACGGCGCATGCCCTTCCCTTCTGCCCCCATCACCAACGCGGTGGGGCCAGTCATATCAATCTCAAACACGCTGGCTTCTGCTTCACCGGCGGTGCCGGTAATCCAAACGCCTGCATCTTTGAGCTTGGCCAACGTGCGCGATAGATTCGTGACCTGATAGACCGGCACGACTTCCGCAGCACCGCAGGCGACTTTTCTGACCGTGGCATTCAAAGGTGCGGCTTTGTCTTTTGCGACAATCACGCCATGAGCCCCCGCAGCATCGGCACTACGCAGGCAGGCACCGAAGTTATGCACATCGGTGACGCCATCCAGCACCAGCAGTAGCGGCGGGGTAGGCGCTTGCCAGGCGCGCAACCTCAGCCATAACGATTCTTCGCCTTCCGGCGTTAATGGCGCGCAAAACGCCACCACGCCTTGGTGCGCCGCACCCTGGGTGAGCTGATCAAGCACCTCGCGAGGCTGCTCTTTAATACGCGCACCGCTTACCTGGGCATTTGCTACCACATCTTTTAGGCGGTTGCCCGCCCCCTGCTGAACCCAAAGCTCGCGCGGGGCTTCACCGCGTTCGAGCAGGCTCTCTAACGCATGAACACCATACACTTGGTCCAAGCCATCCGGCGTGCGAATGGCGGCATTACGCGGGTTACGTCGAGATGACGACGACTTCATGCTCAACCCTTTTTCGCTGATGGTTTACGCGGGCCGTTCCGGGTACGGCGCGGGCCACGACGAGTCGGCTGTTTATCGGTTGCAGCAGCGGCTTTCGGGCCGCCGCTCTCACCACGGCGCTTGCGCGGTTGGCGGCGCGGGCGTGGCTTATCGTCGGCGAGGCCAAAGTCGATTTTCCGATCATCCATATCGACACGCGCTACCTGCACGGTCAAACCGTCGCCTAAGCGATACGTAGTACCCGTGCGCTCCCCTTTTAGGCGATGCTTCTCGGCTTCGTAATGATAGTAGTCCGACGGCAGCGAGGTGACATGCACTAGGCCTTCTACATAGAAGTCGTCCAGACGAACAAACAGACCGAACTGCGTTACAGAGGCAATCGTGCCTTCGAACGTCTCCCCAAGCTTATCGGACATAAACTCACACTTAAGCCAGCTCTCGACATCGCGAGTCGCTTCATCCGCGCGTCGCTCGGTCATTGAGCAGTGCTCGCCCAGTTCCAGCATTTGCTCGAAGGTATAGGGGCACCACTTGCTCGGCGGCTCTACCGGTGCCCCTTCTACCCGCACGACCGTATTGGTCTGGCGCGGACCGCGAATGACCGAACGTATTGCGCGGTGAACCAAGAGATCGGGATAACGGCGAATCGGTGACGTGAAGTGGGCATACGCTTGGTACGCCAAACCGAAGTGCCCTTCATTTTGCGGTGAATAGACCGCCTGATTCATCGAGCGCAGCATGACCGTCTGAATGATATCGGCATCCGGTCGGTCAGCGATGGCTTCGCGTAGCGCTTGATAGTCTTGCGGCGTGGGTTCGTCGCCCCCACCCAAGGAAAGCCCCAGCTCACTCAAGAACAGGCGCAGCTTGTCTAAGCGCTCGGGCGTGGGCCGCTCATGAATACGGTAAAGCGCAGGCAGGTCATGCTTATCCAAGAAGCGCGCCGTGGCTACGTTGGCGGCCAGCATGCACTCCTCGATGAGCTTGTGAGCGTCGTTGCGGGTACGCGGCACGATTTTTTCGATCTTGCGCTCATCGTTAAAGATGATCGCTGTTTCGGTAGTATCGAAATCGATCGCTCCGCGCTCTTCCCGAGCAGAGCGCAGCAGGCCATACAGCTCGTGCAGGTTTTTGAGCGGCTTGACTAATTCCGCATGCTCACGACGCAGCGCCTCACCCTCTTCGCTCTCGCCATCCAACATCGCCGCCACCTTGTTATAGGTCAGGCGAGCATGGGAGTTCATCACGGCTTCATAGAACGAGTAGCGGCTAATGGCGCCGGTTTTGGAGATATTCATCTCGCACACCATCACCAGGCGGTCGACATGCGGATTCAGCGAACAGAGGCCATTGGAGAGCAGCTCCGGCAACATCGGGACGACTTGACCGGGGAAGTAAACCGAGTTCCCACGCGTACGCGCTTCATCATCCAGCGCAGTGCCGAGTCGAACATAGTGCGACACATCGGCAATCGCTACCAGCAGCTTCCAACTACCGGATTTGGTCTTCCAAGCGCAGACAGCATCGTCGAAGTCTTTGGCAGATTCGTCATCAATGGTGACAAGCGGAATGTCACGCAGATCGACGCGATGCTTTTTATCCTCCTCCAAGACCTCGGCAGAGATTTCGCTGGTTTGATCCAGTACCTCTGGCGGAAACTCGGCGGGGATGTCATAGCTGCGAATGGCAATGTCGATCTCCATGCCAGGATCCATACGCTCACCCAGCACTTCGATGACTTCACCCACCGGCTGCACCCGCGTGGCGGGCTGCTGCACGATCTTGGCCGAAATGACCTGCCCGTCTTTGGCACCCCCACAGGCGGTATGTGGGATGATCACCTCTTGCGTAATACGCGGGTTTTCAGGAATCAGCACGCCAAATTCCGGCGTGTTACTACGGTACACACCGACAATGGTTTGAGTATTGCGG
>Ga0208063_1000260_pt1 | contig 17819 bp, 19 predicted proteins | sample DeeseametaMP0203_FD_184219 | JGI IMG/M metagenome (GOLD analysis project Ga0208063, IMG submission 184219) | Marine microbial communities from the Deep Atlantic Ocean - MP0203 (SPAdes) | ecosystem: Environmental > Aquatic > Marine > Oceanic | place: South of Cape Verde, Atlantic Ocean... | reverse complement strand
ACTATGGCTACTGCCACCATGAGCTCTAATAAAGTTAAACCGGTTTGGAATTTTTTCATATTATTTATACCTACTACATTTGTTATTATTATAGCTAGTTGAGAAAGATTTATAATTCAGACTTATAAATAATTATACCACGCTTGGTTGTTTTATCATCGAATTCAATTGCTTTGTTTGCTATGAACTCCATGATTGTCTAAAATCGAGGCAACTAAAGCTTTAATAAGTAGTGAGCATGAAAAAAATAGAAGCAATCATCAAACCGTTTAAGTTAGACGACGTACGCGAAGCCCTATCTGATGTAGGTATTACGGGTATGACTGTAAGTGAAGTAAAAGGTTTTGGTCGTCAAAAAGGTCACACAGAACTTTACCGTGGCGCTGAGTACATGGTGGATTTTTTACCTAAGGTAAAACTTGATATTGTGCTAACCGATGAAGATGTTGAGCGCGCTATAGAAGTAATAGTAAAAACAGCGCAAACAGGCAAAATTGGTGATGGTAAAATATTTGTCACAGATGTTGAGCGTGTAGTACGTATACGCACCGCAGAAGAAGACGAAGAAGCAATTTAATTATAGTAATAAGTGCATAAATAAAAAGGCTGCAAATAATGTTATTTGCAGCCTTTTTTTGTAAATACTATTTAATACCAATCAGCAATAATAATTAAGTATTTTAAGGGGCTAAGCCTCACGCAAAGTGCGTTAAAACGCTTGTTAAGAACACCTAAATAGCAATTTTCACTTACTAAACAATGCTTTTACCCCAAAGCAAATTACTTAATTAAATGAATTAATATCAATAATATTACTGTTTTTCAGCATGTTCTTCACGCGCTTCTTCAATTTCTTCAGCGATTTCTTGCGCTTTTTGCTTCGTTTTTTCGGTTAATTCACCGGCTGCTTCTTTGCTTTTTATCCATGCATCAACGGCAATCTCTTTGCCATCGTCGTACATGTCTAAGCCCATTGCTTTACTTTGTTCAAGCAGCTCATTTAATGACTCATCATTTTTAAGCTCTGTAGCTTTATCTTTTACATCGTTCCATGTATCACCAAGCTGCTCTTGCATTTGCGCGCTTTTATCTTTTGCATCTTCTTGTACTTCCTGAGCATCTTCACAGCCCGTTAGTGTAATTAAAGTGCCTAATAAAGCTAAACCTGCTAATTTGTTCATGTGCTATCTCTCCTTAGAGACAAATAATTAATTCCACTTAATAATAGAACAGCGAAGATGAACACACCTGTAACAACACGCTTAAATTTCAAATTAATGAATGAACACGATTGGCCGCTGCTGCATGAACTAGATCAAGACCCCGCGGTAATGAAATACATAAACCGAGGAACGCCTTCGACATTAAAACAAATTAAAGAAATAGGGATCCCCAGAATGCTTGCCTATAAAAATGCAAACAAAGGCTGGGGACTGTGGAAAATCACCCTTAAAAAAGAGGACTCTTTTATAGGGTGGGTGCTTGTTAGGCCTATGCACTTTTTTACTCAAACTCCCGATTTTACAAATATTGAAATAGGGTGGCGCTTTAAGCAATCTAGTTGGGGACAGGGTTATGCAACGGAGGCGGCTAGTGCATTATGTAACGCCTTAAAAATACAGCCAGAGATAAAAACACTATCGGCAATGGCACTGGCCGATAATAAAGCTTCAATTAGCGTCATGCAAAAGCTGGGATTTACCTGGGTTAAAAACTATATACACACTGATGAACAAGGCGATTTGGATGCCGTTTTATACGCAAAGGCGTTATAGCATACAAAAAATTACTTGTATAAACATTGACCTAACGTTCTGTGGTATGCATAAATGAGCCAAGCGAGATTCAAATAATAAAGTAAGGATGTTTTATGGGGTTATTTTTTCGACCAAGCCGGCTCATTGTTAAGAGTGTGTTGATTGCACAATTTTGTATATTTAGCGTGCAGGCGGAGCAAGTTACTAAAAGCGCTGTCGCAATGCCTGACTCGTTTAGTGCAGATACAGCACAAGCTATTTTAGAGCAAGGTGGAAATGCCGTTGATGCGGCTATTGCTGCGCAATTTGTATTAGCGGTAACGCTTCCCGAAGCCGGAAATATTGGCGGGGGAGGCTTTATGCTTATTCAAAAAGAGGGAAAAGGCGACTTTATAGACTATCGCGAAACCGCTCCCCAAGCAGCGCACAGAGATATGTATTTAGATGCCAAGGGCGATGTAATTAAAAACAAGTCAATTTATGGTATTCACGCAAGTGGTGTACCAGGGAGCGTAGCCGGTATGTGGCTGGCGCATCAAAAACACGGCACCTTAAAATGGCAAACATTAGTACAGCCAGCGGTTACCCTAGCAGAGCAAGGCTTTAAAGTGCCGCCCAAATTGGCTCAGGGGGTTGCACAATACATTGCTCATCTAGACAAACAAAATATAAATGTAAATTTTAAACACTATTTTGCAGATATAAAAGCAAATCAGGTTTTTAAACAGCCTGAGCTAGCCGCTACTTTAAAACGCATAAGAGATAACGGTCAAGACGGGTTTTATAAAGGCGAAACAGCCCGCATTATTGCCAACTTTATGCACCAGCACGGCGGCATTATTAACCAAACTGATTTGGCTAATTACACGGCTGTGTCGCGCACGCCGATTAAAGCTAACTGGAACGGTTATGAAGTATTAACCTCTCCACCGCCAAGCTCTGGCGGAATAGCTATTTTGCAGTGGCTAAAAATGTTTGAGCTTAAAAAAAGCGAAATGGGGCTGGTACATAACTCTACTCAATACGTGCATTTACTTGCTGAAATAGGTAAACGTGTGTTTGCCGATAGAGCTGAGTACTTGGGCGATCCGGACTTTTTTGATGTACCAGTGACTGAGCTTACTCATATTGATTACCTAAAAGCGCGCAGTAAAGATATTTCTTTAACAGCTATTTCAACGACCGAAAACATAAAACCAGGCCTCAAAGAAAGTGAGCAAACCACGCATTTTTCTATTATTGATAAAATGGGTAATGCGGTGGCCAATACCACAACGATTAATTTAAGCTTTGGTAGTGGTGTTGTGGTTGAAGGGGCAGGCTTTATATTAAATGACGAAATGGACGACTTTAGCGCTAAACCTGGGGTAATGAACGCCTTTGGTGCGCTCGGCGGTAAAGCCAATGAAATTCAGCCACAAAAGCGTATGCTTAGCTCAATGTCGCCAACCATACTGCTCAAAAACAACAGCGTTAAAATGGTCACAGGCTCGCCTGGGGGCACAACAATTATTAGCTCGGTGTATCAATCTATTTTAAATGCGGTTGAATTTAACATGGGCGCCAACGATATTGTTAATAGCACGCGGTTTCATCATCAGTTATGGCCTAAAAACGTGATCAGAACACACGCACGGCTCAGTGAAAACACACAAGCTGAACTTATAAAAATGGGCTACACACTGGATGAGCGCCGCTTTGGCGATTTGCAGGTTATTGTAAATAAAGACGGTGAGTTACAAGCAGCTTCTCAGGCTACAGGCCGTGGTGAGTCTCGGGTATTTTAACATTTTTAACTAACCCCTTTAAGCTAAAGGGGTTAGTTTTGTTATTAACCAATAGCGGGTACTAATCCCAACATTTGCATAAATTGGGCGACAATAATTACAACGCCGCACAGCCCTGCCACCGCTAATCCCATATTACCACTTCGCACTTGGTATCCCGTTTGAGGGCCCGATTTACGCTGCTTATACACCATAGAAACCGGTAAAAATATTGCTAATACCACAAGGGCGATGGCTGCATAGCCTAGCGCCATTATAAATCCCTGAGGGTAAAATAACGCAAACCCTAAAGGGGGAATAAAAGTAATTAGTGCGGTTTTTATTCTTTCTGATTTGGTGTCGCCTTTATTAAATGCATCAGCAAAAAAATCAAATAACCCTAAGCTAACACCTAAAAAAGAGGTGGCCAATGCTAAGTCGGCAAACAGTGTAACAGCGCTTGTTACCTGCGGATTATGCGCAATATTTGCCACACTCTCTACAAAGCCTGTTAAGCCATTACTATTGAGTAAATCACTTTGCTGCATAATCCCTTGGCTAAGCAGTTGCCAAAAAATATAAATCACTAAAGGTAAAGCAGCCCCTGCAATCATTACCTTACGCAATACTTTTGTTTCCAGCCCCACATACTTAACAATTGACGGAATAGAGCCATGAAAACCAAATGAGGTAAAAATAACGGGTAAGGCAGATAAAATCAGCCCTTGCTCAACGGGCATTTCAAGTAAGTGCTTACCTTGTACATAGGGTGTAAGCATATAAAACAAGCTGCCTAATACTAAAATTTTAATCGTAAATAACACGCGGTTAAGTTTATCTACTTTACTGGTGCCTAAAGTAACCACGCTACCTATTACAATGGCCAAAACAATAGAGGCAATTTGGGGCGCTATGTTTATGCTCAAATCACTACTAATACGCGACTGCAACTGCGCGCCACCCCCGGCTATATAGGCTGCGCACAGGGCGTAAAACAAAAATATCATCGAAAAGTTAGCAACGTACTGGCCGCGTTTTCCTAACCAGCGCTTTGCTAAGGTGTTTAACGTTGCATCTCTAGGGGCGTATTGGTGGAGCTCTAGCATTAATAAAGCGGTGTAGGTCATCAATAACCAGCTGGCTATTATCAGTGCAAGCGCGGTATTAAATCCAAGCCCTGCAGAGGCAATTGGCAATGCCAGCATACCTGCGCCTATGGTGGTGCCTGCAACAATTAACATGCTGCCTATTGTTTTATTTTTAAGCACTTAACTATCCTAAAATGTGTGAGAGGCACTCAAGATATAACTAGTTACTTAAAACATAAATAGTTTTGTAATAAATGTCGGTAAATAATAATGTAACTATGAATTTACAGCTGTATTTAGACGTTTATATATGTACTGCGTATTACTTTCGCGCGTATAATTTACTTTAATAGGGTTTCTACCTCCTCAGTGCAAAGGAATGGCGTGTGCCAGTTAAATTATCTTATTTACTACTTGTCATTATTTGGTGTACTACGCCTTTAGGTATTGTATGGAGCAGTGAAACTGTAGCACCAACCCTCGCCGTTTTAATGCGCATGATTATAGGCTTATTTGTTGCTGGGTTAATTGTTGCTATAGCCAATATTCGTGTACCTTGGAGCAAAAACGCGTGCACGTTATATACATACTCCAGTTTGGGTATTTTTGGCGGTATGTCATTAAGTTACATGGCTGCTACCACAGTACCTTCAGGTATTATTTCATTAGTGTTTGGCCTTGCGCCTATTCTCTCTGGCTTTTTAGCACAAAGGTTACTTAATGAGCCTAAATTTAGTCCTATTAAATTAATAGCGCTGAGCTGTGCATTAATAGGCCTTTATTTTGTAAGTTATAACCAGCTACAAACCTCACAAACTCAGGGCATAGGGCTGATGTATGTGTTATTGGCGGTTACTTTATTTAGTCTCAGTGGGGTGATGATCAAACGTGTAAAAATTGCTATTCACCCTATGGCAACCACTTTTGGAGCGCTGGTTTTTGTTACTCCTTTATTTGGACTGTTGTGGTGGCTGGTAGATGGGCAAATAAGTATGGATTATTGGAGTGCTCGCTCGTTATGGAGTATTGCGTATTTAGGTATTTTTGGCTCGATTGTAGGGGCTTTAGCGTATTTTCATGTATTACAAAAGTTAAACGCCAGTACTGTAGCATTAAGTAGTTTAATTACACCTAGTTTTGCATTAGCGCTAGGCGCATTACTTAATAACGAGCCTTTAAGTCAGGAGCTTATTATAGGAGCCATAATTATATTTTTGAGCCTAACGTTTTTTCAGTTTGGCGATAAGCTCATAAAGCGGCGCAGCAGTAGTTAGCAGTTTAGGGCGGTTACATTTTTGCTATTTGAATAATTAAACGACGGTTTTTATTTCGCCCTAAAATATTTTCGTTAGTATCAACAAAACGTTTTTCACCTAGGCCTGTGGTTTCTACTTTGCCCTCATCAACACCTAAGCTGACCATATAATCTTTTATAGCTTTAGCACGCTTACGCGATAAATCTAAGTTATTCCAACGGCCACCGTAGCTATCGGTATACGAATCAATACTTATAGACTCAATACTGGTATCATTTTTTAAATACTCAGCAATTTTATCTAAGCGCTTTTGCGACTCTTTAGTGAGCTTACTGCTATTTGATTGGTAGTTCATTACAGTAAATGAAATATCTTCAAAGCTGTATGGTAAAAGTTCATCGCGGCACTGTAAAAACGCCCAATAGGCTTGTTTAAAATTAACGCTTGAAATACCAACGGCAATTTTGTCGGCACTATTTTGCCAGTCCTGGTAGTAAAAGGTAGGATGAAACCCTTTTTCAAGTTCAGTTAGCATTTCCCATGCGGTTTTATTACCAAGCTCACCATCAAACTTTTTAAGTAACTTCATCGTGGTTATATCACGCGCGGGCAGGCCTGAACGCCATGCTGGTGGCACCGCCTTTAAACCGGCTATATCGTAATTGTCGGGGCGCACAACCATATCTAGATTAAAGGTTAGGTTTTTGTTTTTACTAGCCGATGCCTTAAATATGGCCTCACCGTAGTAGGGCACTTCGTGGTTTAATTGGCACTGTAAGCGCGTTGTTTTTATAACTTCCCAATTGGAGTTATCTTGATTTGCGCTGTATTGGCGCATAGCCGCTTGCGATGAATAACTCATCAAGGCGGTGCCAAGGCTTACGCTAATAAAAAACAACTTACACTTCATAAAACGCTCCGGTTAATCTACTAAGCCAATATTTTGGCGTACGGCTAAAGTAGGGCTCTATACCAACTTAATTAAAAACATAATCTTCGTATCGTATTAAATAGCCCGCTCACTGCGTTAAACTTACTGATGTAAAACAAAGCTATAAATAATTTTCGCCTTGTTATTGCGCTATTTTTTAAGCGCCATACTGGTATCCGTAATTTAATGCGATGGGGATTAATAACAGCCAATACAATTAGCAGTTATTTAAAAGCAAATAGCATGCCTACAATATATTAATTAAATAATTTATAAAGCCCTAGCCGAGTAGCCCCCAATTTTGACATAATAGTGAGCTTATCCTCATAAACCAAGAAGACTATGGCAAATACTGAGCAAACACTTTTCGCACAACGCTTTCGCGGCTTTTTTCCTGTTGTTATTGATGTAGAAACCGCCGGCTTTAATAAAGAAACCGACGCCTTACTTGAAATTGCCGTATCAATTTTAAAAATGGATGACGAAGGGTTACTCAGCATAGATCATACCGTTCATTTTCATGTAGAGCCTTTTGAAGGCGCTAATATTGAACAAGCCGCAATTGAATTTAACGGCATAGACCCGTTTAGCCCGTTGCGCGGCGCTGTACCAGAAGACGAAGCAATTAAAGAAATTTGTAAAGCAGTACGTAAAGCGCAAAAAGCTGCTGGGTGTCAACGCTCAGTTGTAGTGGCACATAATGCCGCTTTTGATCATGGCTTTTTAAATGCAGCCATTGAGCGTAACAATATTAAGCGTACGCCGTTTCATCCATTTGTGAGTTTCGATACAACCTCGCTTGCAGGGTTAGCTTTAGGCCAAACGGTACTAGCTAAGGCATGTAGAGCCGCGGGGATTGAGTTTGATAACAGCCAAGCACACTCGGCACTTTACGATACAGAACGCACAGCAGAACTATATTGTTTAATAGTAAACCGTTGGCAAGAGCTAGGGGGCTGGCCATTAGCGCCACTACCTGAAAGTGACGCCCAAGAAACTGAAAACACCGAAGAGGATACTAAAACGACTGAGTGATTTTTCCCTCAGAAAGTTTTACTAAGTGGGGTGGGTAAATACGCGAAAACTGTTTTGTGTCTTTTGCTATTTTAAGCTCCACACCTGGGTGCATTATTTCGTTAATTTTAAGTCGGCTAGTTGCCAATAGCTGAGAAATTTTTTGCTTCACCAATCTTTTTTGACGTTGTACGTGCATAGCGCGAGTTTTTATATGCTGCTCATTAGCGGCAATTTTATCTAGTAGCTGTTGGCGTTGAGCAGCAACTGGAATTTTTATCGCTTTTTCTTTAGCTTGTTTAAGTGCAGATGTTTTACTTGCTAACACTTTTTCAAAATCAATTATTTGAGACTGCTTTGAGCGCAGTTCATGCCAGTTTTGAGCTAAAAACACACGGGTCTTAGTCCCTGCCGGCGCACCTAGTTCACCTGTTTCTATACGCATAGCATCAAGAATATTTCCCCCAATTATTTTGCCGCGAGGGTTACCTGCTTTACCCACACGTATTAAGCGCCTTGCACTTAAATTACAATGTAATGCTTGGCGTTCTATAAATAAATCTTGCGCACTTTTAATATTACAGTACTGGGCATAGCCAATAGAAATAGTACGCTGGGCAGAAATTTCGCAAGTAAATGCTTCTTCATTTTCACGCTTACGGCCAATAGCGCCGAGCATAATAGTTACCGCGCTTTGACTTTCAATCGTGCCTGATTCAACAAACCCTAATACAGTAATATCGCCATTGGCTTTAACCCGCATACCGTCTTTTACATCACCAGATATAATTACACTGCCATCAAAATCAACGTGGCCTGTACTTACATCTACGTTATGAAAACACAAAACATCGTCAACCCGCATGCCTCTAGGTAAGGCCACAGGCACACCTTTACAATCGGCAATGAGCATGTTTGGGTTATTAGGATCTATTTTTGTGCCTTCAAAGGGCTGTAATTGATGTTCTTTACCAGGTGTTGCCTTGATCATATCGCCAAAAACCGTATAGCCATCTTCACCTGGAGTAGCTGCTACTCGCTGCATTAAAGGGGTGCCGGGTTTTACCGTAATAATCGCGCCAAGGTCTTTCATATCGACCTTGCCACCTTCTTTTGCTTGGGGGCTAAGTACGCGGTCTTGCGCAGTAGAGCAAAGACGAACAAACCTCGCATCACTGCCTTCTTTAGGGTTTCGGCCATGAGCCACAATAGCGCTGTATGATGTACCTGCAGGGTGAGAAAATTGTTGACCTAAAAACGTATCAAGTGCACGAGGACTAATGCCTTTTTTTACACCGGCTTTAACTAAAGCTGCTTGAGCTGCCTCCATAGAGAGTAATGCGCCGCCTTTGGCCGTGGTAAGCGTAGCCTCTGCAACCATGTTTTTTTCATCAACGTTAATAACAATGCTCGCGTCCGTGGCTTTGGCAATTACTAATGATTCTTGCTGATAATTTTTACTCGGTGAAAATAACTTACCAATATTGCCAGAGAGTACTTCAAACTCGCAATAATCCGACTGTTCAAGTAGCTCAATAAGTTGAGCACTCGTCACCGGAAATCCATTATCAATAGGGTGTGCAGATAACGCCAGCTCACCCGTTTGTTCATTAAATAAAAAAACCGACATTTATAAATTCCCTACGTAATATGCCTGTTATTATGATTATTACTTTTACTACTAAAGCCTTATAGCTAGTGTAAAATTTAACTCCTTATTTGAGCACAACTTGACCGGTATGTTAAGTAAATGTTCAGTATTTGTTTGCTTTTTTACAAACTTGTGCTTGTTTACTGTTCAGTTGATTCAGTTAGCTAAAATAAAAGTGTCACACCCCTTGAGTATCAGTCGTTTACTCAGTTATACTGCCCTCACTGAAAGAAATTCATATTTCAGGGGCTGATTAGGATTCGACGGAATTCAAGAAGCCTGAGGTGCATGTCGAGGTGCGGTTTGCCTCGTAAAAAAGCCGCAATTTAAAGTAATCGCAAACGACGATAACTACTCTCTAGCAGCTTAGGCTGGCTAGCGCTCCTTCCATGTATTCTTGTGGACTGGATTTTGGAGTGTCACCCTAACACCTGATCGCGACGGAAACCCTGGCCGGGGTTGAAGCGTTAAAACTAAGCGGCCTCGCCTTTATCTACCGTGTTTGTCCGGGATTTAAAGGTTAATTAAATGACAATACTAAACATGTAGTACCGACGGTCGAGGCTTTTCGGACGGGGGTTCAAATCCCCCCAGCTCCACCATCTCAAAGAACTAAGACGCCTTTTAGGCGTCTTTTTTTTGCCTAAAATTCAATGATAATCAGCTATGTAGCCTACATGTGGTTCCAGTAAGGGTTTTTAACAGTTTATAAAATCCACAACTTTATGTACCATCGTAAGTACCACAAGGGCTTTTAAATCAAAATTGGTGGTACAAAGATGCCAAAAATAGTCACACCGCTAACGGATACGCAAGTTAAGCAAGCAAAGGCAAAGGATAAAGAATATACCTTACCTGATGGGTACGGTTTAGAATTACGTGTTAGACCTTCGGGTTCTAAACGATGGGTATTTCGTTACCAAAAGCCTTTTACAAAACAGCGCTCAAATTTAGGTTTAGGCACTTACCCTGAAGTTAGTCTTGCTGATGCGCGCAAGATACGCATAGACTTCCGAAAACTACTTAAACAAGATATTGACCCTAATGAGCACAAAAAAGAGCATACGCGCCAGCAAACAGAAGCCGCTCTAAATACATTTTCTCACGTTGCTATTAACTGGTTTGAAGTAAAGCAAACACAAGTAAGTGAAAAGCATGCTATCGACCTTTGGCGCTCTGTTAAAAATCATCTAATCCCACCGTTAGGCAAATTGCCGATTAGCAAAATTACAGCACCTAAAACAATAGAGGTATTAAAGCCCATAGCCGCTAAGGGGAGCTTAGAGACTGTTAAGCGCCTAAGCCAAAGGCTAAACGAGATAATGACTTTTGCGGTTAATACGGGGCTTATACATTCGAATCCTTTGGCGGGTATACGCTCTGCTTTTCAAAAGCCCCAAAAACAAAACATGCCAACAATTGCGCCTGAAGAATTGCCGCAGCTAATGAAAGATATTAGTTATGCCAGTATTAAGCTTGTGACTCGCTACCTACTTGAATGGCAACTACATACCATGGTGCGCCCAAGTGAAGCGGCAGGCGCTAAATGGTCTGAAATAGATCTTGAGAACAAGCTTTGGACTATCCCAGCAGAGCGCATGAAGAAAAAGCGCGAACACTTAGTACCACTTACTGAGCAAACTTTAGAGATTTTAGAGCGTCTTAGGCCATTAAGCGGTCATAGAGAATACTTATTTCCAGCAGATAGAAACCCACGTAGCCATATAAACGAGCAAACAGCGAATATGGCGCTTAAACGAATGGGGTATGAAAAGCGGCTGGTGGCTCACGGCTTAAGAGCCTTAGCCAGTACTACATTAAATCAACATGGCTTTGATGCTGATGTAGTTGAAGCCGCACTAGCCCATATAGATAAAAATGAAGTTAGGCGAGCTTATAACAGGGCTGATTACTTAGAGCGTAGAAGGGTAATGATGGACTGGTGGAGCAGTTTAATAGTTAATCAACCAGTAAAAAATATTATTGTGCTAGAAGATAAAGTGAGAAGGAGCTCATAATGCGTAAATTAGAGAAACAAACTAAATCAGTGGATGATGTAGAGATTACAGAAATGAAAAACAAATATGGCTCAAACTATGGAAAGAGATCAGCTATAAAAAATCAAAGTAAGACTTTTGGTAGTCATGAAATGCTAGAGTTTGACGATATAAAAAATATAGTTGAGTCAGAAGGTGTTAACGATGCTTACGATATCGAAACATTAATTAACGGTATTGAAAAGCAAATCGTTGGGTGGTTACAAATTAAAAACCTTCCTGTTGAAGATTTTAAAAATACAGAGCAGGAGCGCTATTCATTTAAATCATTATCACAAGTGCTGAAAGATGATTATCCAGATATTAAAGGAGCTTTAGAAGCTGCCAGTTGCTTACATGAATTAAATTGCTGTAGAGAGTATTTTTTAAGAGAAGATTATGAAGCTAGCTTAAAAAATTCATTAAGGTTAACTATGGCTTTTCAGCTGTTTTACTTTTCTATTAATGAATCAAAAATAAGTTTAGGTAATTATAGAAATGAAGCATTGATTGGTAGCAACACAAGGTTAACCACCGAACAATATGAGCAGGCATTTGAGTATTTTGAGAAAACTACGTGTAACGACACAAGGAGGCTTAATAAAGGTGAGCGGTGGGAAAAAGTGAGCGAATACGTCAGAGAGCAGCTGAATAGAAATATAAAAGCTGAAACTTTGGGAAAAGCTTACAGAGAACGTAAAAAACTTTAGCAACACGCTTAAAATGCCAAAAAATAATTTTGTATCCTTAAATCTGTCCGATAACAACTATTTAAGGTTTACAATGTACAAACAATCTTTTCTTAAAATTATTCGTCGTCCATTAGTTTTAGAGGCAACAGGCTGGTCAAAGTCGACGCTTTATAACCGTATTCAAGAAGGTTTATTTCCAAACCCAGTTAGCTTAGGGGCTCGTGCTGTAGGTTTCGTCGAAAGTGAATGCGATAAAGTTATTCAAGCTATGATTGCTGGTTATTCTGAACAGCAATTAAAAAGCTTGGTTAAAGAGCTTGTTGCTAATCGCTCAGTGAAACTATAAGGGGCTAATATGGAAAATATACTACTTACTGCGCCTGATGGTGCGCTACCAGAAGTTAGCAGCCCAGCGTATGAATTACTTTCGCTTTTATACGGCAGTAATGAAATAAATAAACTACCAAGAGACTTTTTATGTAATGAGCTAGGTGGTGGCTTTAGGGCTTATTTACAAAAGCTAATGGGTGAGCACTACCAGCACTGGCTAATTCACACTAAGCAGGACGTTTATAACGGTAAAAAACAAACTTTTTATTGGTTAGATGAAAGGCATCTTTCGTGTGACTGGGAGTATGACAAGGACGCAAGAGCGATTGCTCGTAAACAATATAAAGACCGCTCTTACTATGGCACTAAGCGCGCTGTTGAGAGGCTGGAGCGCGCCAAAAGAGAAAAGGCCGCTGCTGATAAAGAATACCAACAGCGTATAAAAAGTAAAAAGCCTACTCAGGGCTAACCTAAGTAGACTTTTTAAAAGTGCGGCTGGTGGTTTAACTTCGACATTGCGCCACCAGCTTTTTTATCATAAACCTTATTATTTGCCGTTACAATTATGTTAGTAGACACTATCAATAAGCTTATAGCTTTAATCTTAAAAAATTTTTAATAAGCATCATTTATTGGTTTTTGACCTTATTTTAAATGGCAGTCCTAATTTAACCTTAAGTTTTAACCTTATAAAGCGTGATAGTAATAACTAACTTGGTACTAGGTAATTAATAATATCCTTTAGTGAATCCCATGCCTTACAGAATGAATACCCGTTATCTTGAAGTAAATAACACAGTGTTTTGGGTCAATGGTAAATACAGCGGAATATATTCACACATGGCAAAACAGATGATTGGGCAAGTAAATGCGATGCTCAGCCACCATAGCAAAGTACATCTAATTCGTTTTGATCTCCGATTATACAAATACACCGACAACAATGAGGTTGTGAGCAAATTTAATCGCATATTGTTTAAGTGGCTAAAGCGTAAATATGGCCTCAAACGTGTTGGGTTTGTTTGGTGTCGTGAAATGGAAACCGCAAAGCAGCAACATTATCACTATGCCCTTATGCTAGATGGTCACAAAGTACGTCACCCTCACGATATACTCATTAAAGTGAAAGACGTATGGGAAACCAACTTACAAGGCTCTGAGTACACGCCTAAGCGTTGCTACTATAATTTAAAGCGTGAATGTGAGGCCTCTATTCAACGCGCAGTATGGCGTATTTCATACTTGGCAAAGACTAGAGGCAAAGGGTATAAGCAGAGTCAAACTAAAAACTATGGAACTAGCAGGATCAGGATAAACAACAATTCGTAGGAAAAGCTATTCAACTTTAATTTCAGAGTTCACCTCTACAAGAAACTCTTTGATTGATAGCAGGGCTGTAGGAGCTCCACCACCTGATCTTTCTATTAAAAAATTAGAATCTTGATAACCTTTATTTGTATTGATCCTTATGAGACAACTGTCAGCACTAACCATTTTTTCTAAAAGTCCTTTAGGTATTACAACCGCATTTTGGCTTTTGGTGTAAATTGTTTTTGAAACAGAGTTATAACCACTATTATCAAATGAAGTAGCTGAATTTGTTGTAAAAGAGTGTTTAGTATTGTTTAAATTAATTTCAAGTGAATTTATTTGAGCATAAGATGAGCCACTTGATGATGACGAATCATAAACTAAATCAATGATGATATTGTCAGGTTGAGAGCTTTTCCATCTGGCACCCAATTTAACGTTATTTGCCCCCCAATCACTTTGAGATTCAAATAAAAAATTAGGTGTCACTTTAATAATTGTTTCATTATCAAACGTTGATTGCTCTTGCGATACTACACCTAGGCCTGCCATTTGGTTTAGAGAGTCACTAACACTTTCGCACCCAGTTAATGCCGCTAAAGATAATAAGCCAATACACAGTAAGCTTTTGTTCATTTCATAAACTCCTTTTTAAATAATAAACTTAATTTAACGCCTGTTTTTCGTACTAAAACAAATGTTACTATATGATCATCAAGGTTATAAAGTAAATGTATTATGGCAAAAGGTATTCATCAAGGCCGTTTAATTGTGCGGCAGTATACAGCAGCCTACACAAGGTTATTCGCAAAAGACTTAAAAGACTTATTAACATTACCACTTGGCAATTACTCTTTAACAGATGAATCCAGCTCAATATCTATAGAGTTAAAGGAAATAGATAATGGGGTTAGATTTTTCAGAACAATTAACACAATAGATAGACAGGAAATAGGCTTAATTACGTGTGATAAAAGCGCTAGCAAAAAACTTTATTTGACCTGTCCTTATTGCCAGATAAAGCGTCAACATTTGTATGAGTTTAAAAAAGGATATTCTTGTAAAGCCTGTTTGAAGCTGAGTTATGCGTCACAAAGTGAGGGTAAGCAGGAGAGATTAGCAAGACGTATTAGAAAGCTTAGAAAGAAAATATGGGATAACTTTCCCGATATAAATAATTTGATAGAGTCCTCTGAGTATTTTCCAAAGCCAAAGTACAAGCGTTGGGCTAAATATGAGCTTGAAAGGGCTCAAGTAATTGAACTGGAGAAAGAGTTTTGGGGGTTAGCTAGCTCTCAATTTCATCGACTTTTTGGAGAAGATTGGGATAGCTACAAAAACTTAATGTAACACACTAAGTAACACCATTGAGCTATTCGGATTTCTATTGTTATTATAAACAACCTCTTAGTTGCTAGGTTCAGATGACCCCAGCCCACCAATTCGCTGTTCGATAACATCCGAACAGATACAGGAAACCCGCTAACCACATAGGTTAGCGGGTTTTTTATTGTCTAAAATATTGCTTTAAAATTAAAGAAGAAAGAGATAGTTTTAAAAATAGTGGAATGAGATTTTAATTACTATCGCGCTTTTGATAGGCAAAATTTGTAGCGAAGATGACTGATAGACCTATTTAAATTTCTAGTAGCTTCCCCACTTTAGGATAATGCTCATGAAAGTATATAGAATTAACTGTAAGAATGACCAAGGGGCTATACTAGATTTTGACCCTTACTCATTGTATCAATCACTAAAAAGATACGTAGACACTTCTGAAACAGAGTTTATGGTTAAAATTTTTGATTTACATGCCAATAATGACTCTATTCAAAATATATGGCCAGATGTTATGCCTATAAAGCCGTTGTTTAATGATTATGAAAAAGTTGATATTTCTATCCAAGGTGGGTTTTTATTATTATCTAAGAAAGCTTATGAATATTTATACCAGCTTTTAAATGAGTATGGTGAGTTCCTAAAAATAGACGTAGATGGCTGTGAAATGATACTTTTTAACTTGCGTGTTTTTGGCCAAGAAGATTTAGATAAATGCATTGAGGACTACTCTAAAGGAGTAAGAAGTGGCTTTAAAAGCTTTGCATTTATTGATTCAGATATAAATAGCAAATTACTATTTAAATCTAAGTTGTTAGATGGGATAGGGCTATTTTGCGGTGAAGAATTTAAGCAATTAGTTATTCAAAGAAAATTAAATGGCATCGAATTTAATGAAATAAATTAGTTCCTTAATTTATTTCATTGTTTAATCTTAATGTAAACACGATAATTTTGATTGAAACAGTATTTGCTTTGATATTTAACCGTGCATTATCTGTATACTAATTTATGGTGCATTACCCAAAGCAACAATAAATCCCCTAAGACTTTCATTCTAAATAGAAAGCAATTGTTACTTAGCTTATTAATGGGTTAAAAGGCTTTCAAGTTATTAAATCATGCGATAGCTACCGCATCACCTTTATTAATACCAAACGTAAAAAGAATCGAACTGCACCAATTAGTGAAAGCTGTTTAATGAAATCCCTAAAAAATCAGGGCCACTATTTGCTGATTGTCGAAAGGCGTTTGAAAGGGCGGTAAATAAAACAGATATTAATTTACCTAAGGGGCAGTGTAGCCAGGTTTTAAGGCATACTTTCGCAAGTCACTTTATGATGAACGGAGGTAATATTTTAGTGTTACAACAGATACTTGGTCATGCAAAGATTGAGCAAACTATGGTTTACGCGCACTGTGCACCAAGTCATTTAGAAGATGCTATCAAATTAGGGCCAAGAATTAGCTAAACAAAACACCAATACCAAACGCAAATCCGTGAGTAACTAATATAATACCGCCTACTTTCCAGAAGGAACCTACTGATATGTTTTCCCATAACCAGGGAAGAGATATAGTCTCAGGCTTTGATAATGGTACCAAATCTAAAGCACCATAGTTCACTTCCCTTCGGATACTCTTAATAACGATAAGCAATTTGTTTTTAGCTGCGTTAAAGTGATCTTTGTATGCATGATGACCTTTGTTATAGAAAACATCAGTTGGTTTAAATCTTACACTGTTTATTTGGTCCAAGTACTCGTCAAATTTAGATGCAACTTTGATTAATGCAAATAAATTAGCTCTTGTTTCTTCAGCGTTGTCTAAATCATCTAACTCAAACGATAATAGTGAAGTTTCAATTATTGACAGATTATTTAAAAAAGTAGATACCAAATTAACTCCCTATAATTCTAAAAATGCTACTCTTTTTCGAAGATTAGATGGATAGCACATAAGAAAAAATGACTTATTTTTCTTCAATAATTGCCGGAGTGCCAATGTAAGTAATGTATAAAAAAGTACCATTACTGAACTGTTGCGATGATGTCGATACTTGAACACCTAGAATAGCATTCGCTTCAATTGGTGCATTATCGACAAATGAATCTATAACCTCTTGATATTCATTTCTGTCGCGCTGCAACATACCACGAATCATTCCTTTACTAGATACCTCAACAGTGCCAGTGACTTGTATCATCCCAAAAGTTTCTTTTACAGTACAACCCTCAGGTAAATTTTCAGTAGTGAATAAAGTTATGCTCATTTCAATTCCTTTGATGTTTAGTTTATTGCAAACTAATGATTACAAGCTCAAAATTCAATCGAATATTGAACTTTAACTATGTCCACATAATGCCCAAAATCAAAAGATTACACAAGACTTTAGAAGATGCCATAAGCAAATAAGCTTTTGATTTTAAAGTAAGTCATTGTTTTTATTCGTTAGCTGTAACAATCGATGCTTTTCGGACGGGGGTCAAATCCCCCCAGCCCACCAATAACGGTTTTTTTATGGCTTTAATTTATTCTGTGCTTGTAGTGGGGTAATCTCCCCATTTTTAATGGAGGTTATCTGTAGAATTTTCGTTGTTTAACTTTTCCAGTTTTTGTATGGGTGTTATCCCACCTATGCCCATGTTA
>Ga0208063_1000259_pt1 | contig 17846 bp, 10 predicted proteins | sample DeeseametaMP0203_FD_184219 | JGI IMG/M metagenome (GOLD analysis project Ga0208063, IMG submission 184219) | Marine microbial communities from the Deep Atlantic Ocean - MP0203 (SPAdes) | ecosystem: Environmental > Aquatic > Marine > Oceanic | place: South of Cape Verde, Atlantic Ocean... | reverse complement strand
CGGCATTATTTATGACGTAAACCCTGCGTTTTGCGAAACAACTCTATACAGTAAAGAAGAAGCGATAGGTAAAACCAGCCGTATTTTAGCATCTGGCAAACACTCAAAAGCATTTTATGAAAAAATGTGGGCAGAGCTCAGAGAAACTGGCCGTTGGCAGGGTGAGATAATTAATCGTAAAAAAAATGGCGACACCTATACCGAGTTTCTGATCATAGATACCGTTTACGATGATAATAACATGCCTACTCGCCGGGTGGCCATTTTTACCGACCTAACAGAAAAAAAACAAGCCGATGAAACCATATGGCGAAAAACTCACTTCGACCACTTAACTGATTTACCAAATAGGCTAGAGCTTAAAGAGCGTTTAAATAAGCGTTTTGATGAAGTAACAGGCGACAAATGCGAACTTGTTGTGATGCTGCTCGATATTGATCACTTTAAAGATATTAATGACACGTTAGGCCATCATTATGGCGATAATCTACTTAAGTTAGTTTCTCAACGGATAATTCAAGCTGCAATAAACGCCAGTTTTGTCGCGCGTATTGGCGGTGATGAGTTTGTGATTGTATACGACCATGTTAAAAGCAGTCGCCATATAAACCAAATTGCCAGCAATATATTGCAAAGCCTTTCATCAAGTATACAGCTTGAAGACGAGGAGCTATTTATTAGCGCTAGTATGGGCATTGCATGCGCACCTAGCGATGGCCAAAGTACAGAGCTGCTATTAAAAGCTGGCGACCAAGCCATGTATAAAGCTAAAAATAACGGCCGTAATGGGTTTGAGTTTTTTTCAAAAGATATGCGTATTCATGCGCAAGCGCGTATGCAGCTATTAAAAGATTTACGCTCCGCCATAGAGCTTGAACAATTTGAGCTATTTTATCAGCCTATTGTGGCATTAAACGATTTGCACATTCATAAAGCCGAAGGGCTTATTCGCTGGCACCACCCTAAAAAGGGGTTAGTCTCGCCGGCGACGTTTATACCGCTTGCAGAGGAAACTAGGCAAATAAATGCGCTGGGCCAATTTGTATTTACACAAGCAATACACACCCTAAAAGAAATAAACACCACCATGGGTGAGCAATTTCAAATTAGTATAAATGTCTCTCCTGTGCAGTTATCAACAATCGATAGCGGAATTGACGATTGGTGTGAGATTTTAAAAGCAGCCAAACTACCCGCCTCCTCTATTGTGGCCGAGATCACAGAAGGCCTTATGGTAAACCCAGAGCCACTAACCCAAAGTCGCTTAAAAACATTAGTCCAGTCAGGTGTGCAATTAGCGCTAGATGACTTTGGCACCGGCTATTCATCGCTCGCGTACCTGCAAGAAATGGATACCGATTACCTAAAAATAGATAAACGCTTTATTGATAATATTAAAGCAGGGAGCCAAGAGCTTGCTTTATGTGAAGCCATTATTGTAATGGCCCACCAGCTTGGCCTAAAAGTTATTGCCGAAGGAATTGAAACGCAGCAACAAATGCAGCTACTACTAAAAGCAGGATGCGACTACGGGCAAGGTTATTTGTTTTCAAAGCCAGTGCCTAAAAAAGAGTTTATGACGTTGCTGAGCAGCAAAAAAATGGTTATTGCCAATAATAAATAAGTAGTTACGCAATAAATAGAGTGCCTACACGGTCAGGTAGTTTAATCAATAGTAAGTAGTAACAAGGTTTAAAATGGCAAAGGCAACACTCGAGCAATGGAGAATGTTTAAAGCTGTTGTAGAGCATGGTGGATTTGCCGGTGCTAGCAGCGCGGTATTTAAAAGCCAATCAACCGTGCACCATGCAGTGCAAAAGTTAGAGTCGGCACTGCAAGTAAAATTGCTTGAAGTAAAAGGCCGTAAAGCGTATTTAACCGAAAACGGTAAGCTTATATTGCGCCGCGCCGAATTTTTAATAGATGAAGCCAGCAAAATAGAATCGGTTGCTAATACGTTAAGCGAAGGTATTGAAAGCACATTAAAAATAGCAGTAGATGAAGTGTTTCCGCAGCATTTATTGTACCAAGCGCTAAGCCATATTAATGAGCAATACCCACTGGTAAAAATAGAACTGATAGAAAGCGTACTTAACGGCGCAAACGAATTACTTACCAATGCAGTGGTCGACTTAGCAATTACCTCTATTGCGCTTTATGGCATTAATTGCCATAGCTTGTGCGATATAGAATTTATTGCCGTTGCGCACCCTGATCACCCCTTACACCAGCGCACTGAACCACTGACCTACAGAGAGCTTAAATTACACAGGCAAATAGTTGTTCGCGATTCGGCCACCCACACCAGCCACGACGACGGCTGGCTTGGGGCAGATATGCGCTGGACAGTAAGTCACTTACGTAACTCTATTGATATGGTTAGCCAAAACTTTGGTTATGCATGGCTGCCTAGTGCACAAATTAAACCTTATCTTAAAAACAACACACTTAAGCCCCTTAATTTAGAGCAAGGTACAACCCGCTCCTTAAAGCTTTATTTAATGTGCACCGACAATGACCGTTTAGGCCCCGTTGGCCAAGCATTTACTCAGCATCTCATAAGCTTGTGCAATAATGAGCCGGGCTAAGAGTTTGTCGGCTCATCTACATCAAGGTGATCAGCAACGTAGGCTCCGCGTTTACCGCGTTCTTTAGCGGGGCCTTTGGTACTATCTTTCGCTGTTTGTTGTTCGGTTGCCGCATTTATTACCGCCCCAAGCGTAATAATATAGGCACTTATATAGAGCCACATTAGCATAATCACTACCCCGCCTAACGAACCATACGTTTCGTTGTAGCTTGCAAAGTGAGAGACATAAAACGAAAAACCAATTGAGGCTAAAATCCATAATACAGTCGCAATACACGAGCCAAGTGTGATCCAGCGCCATTTAGCGGGTTTTCTGTGTGGTGCATAGCGATACAAAAGCACCAATGCAAAATTAAACATAAAGGCGAGTAATGGCCACGATATTAACTTTATTAGTAAGTCTATACTTTCTTTTAAGCCCACTAAATTAAGTACTATGGGTAAAATACCTATAATTAGCAAAGCAAAAATAGCCACTAAAATAGCCCCTACCGAAAATAAAAAACGTACTAACTGAGCATGAAAAAAAGAGCGTTTTTCGTATTCATGATAACTAATATTACAGGCAGTAATAAGCGCTTGGCTGCCTTTAGAGCTACTCCAAATAGTAAGAATAAGTGTACCAATTGCACTTAAGCTTAAACTGGCGTTAGAGGTTTGAGCCAAGCTCGAGACCTGAGATAAAATTAAATCGCTCGTGCTTTGCGGTAATAAGGTAACTATTTTACTTAAGTGTTCACTAATATCGGTGGGCGATGAAAAGTACGCATACACAGAAACCATTGCAGCAATAGCAGGAAAAATAGCAAGTAAGGCATAAAACGCAACGCCCGCTGCAACCAGCGATAAGTTATCTTGGCTCATTTGCTTAAAAATACGTTTGGCTATGTCCCACCAACCAATAACCGGAATGTGCACTGGCTGCTCGGCATGTTGTCCCCGTTTAGGTTTGCTCATTGTTTGCTCCTTTTTAGCCTATTATCGAGCAAAAAGTTTGCCAAGCTGTGCTTTTGGCATTGGTATTAAACTTGCTGCTTGCTAGATTATTTAAAATACCAAGGTAATACGCCATGAACAGCCTTATAACTATGCTAATTGCAGTGAACACCACGGCTGTGAATGCCTTAAACACCCCAGAAAGCGTGCTCAGTTGGCAGTATTTATACGCCCAAAGTTTGCAATTACTTCACGCAACAGCGCAAATATTACCCACTCTTTTATTAGGTTTTATACTTTTAACTATTAGCTACTTTGTCGCCAGTCCTTTGTCTAAGCTGTTAGTAAAACCGCTCATTTATATGACCGACAGTAAACTTGTGCACTTAGTGGCCAAACGCGGGATTAGCATTTTAATTTTATTGCTGGGCGTGTATTTATTTTTACGTTTAGCAGGACTTACCGAATTTGCTATTGCCATTATGAGCGGTACCGGATTAATAGGCTTAATATTGGGCTTTGCCTTTAGAGACATAGCAGAGAACTTCATTGCTAGCTTACTGTTGAGCGTTCAACGGCCATTTAAAATAGACGATGTAATAGAAGTCGATGGCCGCTTAGGTGTGGTTAAAAAGGTCACCGCTCGCGCAACCACCTTAGTTGATTACGATGGCAACCATATACAAATACCTAACGCCACGGTTTATAAAAATACCATTAAAAACCTAACTGCAAATCCAAAAATGCGTGCCAAGGTGGTGATTGGCATAGGTTACGATAACGATATTCGTTACTGCCAAACACTCGCCCTTGAAATTGCAAACAAGCAAACGGGTGTGATTACTGAGCCACCAGCACAAGTACTGATCAATAATTTAGGCAGCTCAACAATTAACTTTAATCTGTTTTTTTGGGTTAACAGCGAACAACATAGTCCGTTAAAAGTGGCCTCGCAGTTAATGCGTGAGCTAGTAACCGAATTTACAGCGCAAAACATCAGTATGCCAGATGATGCCCGCGAGCGTATTTTACTCAGTGCACCTGATGAGAGTGATACACAAAAGCCCACCAATAAAGCTGAGCAACCTTTAACTGCTCAGCAAAGCTCTAAGCAGCTGCAGCAGCAAAATGAAACGGTTGATGATGTAAGTAGTGATACCGACGAAATTCGTGATCAAGCTGAAAAATCACGGGATCCTGAACAGGGTAAAAATATTATCTAAGCTAAACGTATAAGAAAAAATAAAACCACATACAGCCAATTTACAACTTAATAATGTTTTAAACCCTAAAAAATCAAAAAATATGATTAATTAATGCATTAAATATAACTTTTGTTATATCAATAATAAAAGTTATACACCTATCAACTTATTGATTTTAAATGAGTTATTTATAAATCATCATTTAAGCCGCCTTTAACCCGTCTTTCATTATTAATAATTATTCAAAAAGTTATATTAACAAACCGCCAACCAAAAACAATAAAATCAATAACATTCAATACGTTATTAACAAAACCGCGCTTGGCATTATTAATGCAATAACAATAATCTAACAACTTTAGAGCTTAATTATGCACGTGTACAAACAACCCCTATCTAAAAAGGCTAACGAAAGCTTGTCCATAAAATTGCAAGCCCCTTGTGCGGCCTGTGCACGTGCCAGTGCAATATGCGCGTTAACGCCCTAAGCAAAAGTTAAATAGCTCCCACTAAATATTATAAATAATTGGAATAACACTATGACCAGTACAACAAGTATTAATAACAACGAGCCTAAAAAAATGGCGCTCTGGCTAAAAATACTCATAGGTATGATAGCGGGTATTATTGCCGGCATGCTGTTAGGCAATAATGCTGAATATATAAAGCCAATTGGCCAGCTATTTATTAGCGCCATTAAAATGTTAATTGTACCGCTTATATTTTGCTCATTAATTGTTGGTGTTACCTCAATGAAAGACACCACTAAAATGGGGCGTATTGGTGTTAAGTCAATCGTATTTTATTTAGCCACCACCGCAGTAGCCATTTCGATTGGTTTGGGTCTTGGGTTGTTGTTTGAACCTGGCGCAGGCTTAAATATGGTTGCAACCACAGTAGCCGATGCTAAACCAAGCCCTACCTTAGTAGACACCATTGTAGGTTTAGTACCAAAAAACCCAGTGGGCTCATTAGCCTCAGGTAATATTTTACAAATTATAGTGTTTGCGTTGAGCTTAGGCATTGCTTTAAACCTAATTGGTGAAAAAGGCGAACCCGCTAGCAAAATGTTTGAAAGCCTAGCCGATGCAATGTACAAATTAACTGAGCTTGTAATGAAGCTGGCGCCATACGGTGTATTTGCATTAATGGCTTGGGTATCAGGCAAGTACGGACTGGATGTTTTACTGCCACTTATAAAAGTAATTGGCTTAGTGTACCTAGGCTGCATTATTCACGTTTTAGTGTTGGGTGGCGGCTTTGTAGGCTTACTAGGCAAGCTTAATCCACAACGTTTTTATAAAGGTATTATCGAAGCGCAAATTATTGCTTTTACCACCACAAGTAGCTCAGGTACTTTACCTGCCAGCATTAAATGCGCCACCCAAAACTTAGGTGTATCACGCACTGTATCAAGCTTTGTACTGCCAGTAGGCGCCACGATTAACATGGATGGCACCGCTTTATACCAAGGCGTATTAGCACTGTTTATTGCCCAAGCCTTTGGTATTGACCTCACCACAACAGATTACTTAACCATTATAGCTACAGCTACTTTAGCCTCTGTAGGCACCGCTGGTGTACCCGGTGCAGGCCTTATTATGCTTTCGCTAGTACTGACCACCGTTGGCTTACCACTTGAAGGCATTGCAATAGTTGCCGGTATTGACCGAATTTTAGATATGGCGCGCACTACCATAAATGTAACAGGCGATTTAATGGTTACTTTATTAATTGGTAAAAGCGAAGGCGAGCTTGACGAAACCCTTTACAACCAAGACAACACAGCGGCTCAACCCGCTAAGCAATAACCCTCGATTTAGTAATTTTATAGAGAACAAACCATGACTAGTAAACTTATCTATTTACCCGTTGCATTAGGTGTTATTGCCTTAGCTAAGCCAGCCCATGCTGATATTACAATTGAAGGTTTAAATGGCCTTGAAGCCGTTAAGCTATTTGGCGATATGCGTATGCGCTTTGAGCGCACCGAAGGCGATACAATTGACTCAACAAGCCGCGCCCGTTTACGTGCCCGATTTGGTATTAAATACGCAGCTACCGATAACTGGTCAGCGCAAATGCGCTTTAGAACAACCTCAAGCCAACACGATTCAACCCATCAAACCTTTGGTATCACCGATACCAGCGATAACGATGACTTTGGTTTAGACCGCGCCTTTATGAAGTACACAGGGCTTAGCAACACCCAAGTATATATTGGTAAAGCGGCACCCGTTTATATGCATTCATCAGAGCTGCTTTTTCGTGACGATATAGCACTAGAAGGTGTACAAGCTAACTGGAGTAACAATACGTTTAGCGTTAATGCTGGGCATATTATTCTTGAAGAAAATGTCGATAATGGCGAAGGCAAGCGCGATGCTAGCTGGCAACAGCTACAAGGTGTATATGCTACAAGTTTTAATAACATTAACGTTAAAGCCGGTATTGGTGGAATTTTTGTTAGCGCCTCAGATACGGCCTATGCCAGTGCTGAGTCGGGCCTTGATGATGACCAAGCAGGCAACGTAATGACCTACAACCTTGATGTACGTTATGGCGCAGTGCGCTTTGCAGCCGATTACTACACAAGTGAAGCCGACAGCGAAAATACAGCGTTTACTGTACATGCTCGTTATCAAATTAATAAACAGTTTGGCCTGCGTTTTTACGTGCTACGTACCGAAGCCTATGCATTACCTATGAACGGCGCGTTTACGCAAACTAATACTCCGGGTTCTTATACCAATATTAAAGGCACACGTGTACAGCTAGATTACAAAATTGCAGAGAACCTAAATGCCGATTTAAGGTGGTTTAGCGTGGATAATATTAATAACGATATACCCACTAACAACAATGGCCGCGATCGCATTCAAGTAAACCTAAACATGAAGTTTTAGTACTAAGGCATGTTGACCAATCGTGATTAAATTTACAGTAGTGAGTTTAGTATTTAGCAAAAGCGATTATTAAGCCTACTCACTTAAAAGCCAGCGCCTTGCTTAAACTGCCCTAGCTTGAAAAACGTTAATCTACACAGGTCAACATTCTCTAAATAGGCCCAACCAATAAAAGCGATTTAATAGCCGATATTAAATCGCTTTTATTTTATTAAACAGCCTTAAAAAGACATAACTGCCTTACAAAAAACCTTAATTAACAATTAATTTATTCTTATTTAGTTTAAAGTATAAATAGATAAGACTTAAAACCATGATAAATTCGTTAGTACCTAATTTATATAAAATTAAAATACAGACTATAGTCCCCTGCTGCCAACTAAAAACAACCTTTTTGCGGCTGTAAAAGGAACATAAACGCCATTTTATTTGTACTGTTTAGACAATTTACTAACGCACTACCACAACTAAAAAATGCAGAGGTTTACTCACTTGTTTATTAAACAAAACGCTTGGTTTTATGTATTAAAAATAGCGCTACTAAGCCTACTGGGTATTAATAGCCTAAACTGCATTGCACAAGCTAATTTATCGCAGCCTAAACAAATTATAGTGGGCGGAGATTTTAACTACCCCCCTTATGAGTTTATTAACGAAGATGGCGAACTTACAGGTTACAACGTAGAACTTAGCCAAGAAATAGCCGCTGTAATGGGGCTTAATATAAAAATAAAGCTAATGCCCTGGGCCGAAATAAGAGCCGAGTTTGACCGTGGAAATGTGGATATTTTACAAGGCATGGCCGCCACACCCGAGCGCACCGATCTGTATAACTTTAGCCCGCACACGTTTGTTAACCACTCTATATTTGCGCGCGACAATAGCCCTAAAATAACGCACTACAGCGAGCTTGAAAACTACCGCGTTATTGTACAAAGCAATGGCTCAGCATTTGATATGCTTAACCACTCAGGCTTAAACATTACCCTTATACCGGTTGAAACCCATGCCGATGCCCTGCGTTTGCTTGCCTCTGGCCGCTATGACTTTGCAGTGGTTTCAAACTTACCCGGCTTATATTTAAGTAAAAAATTGGGGCTATCAAACATCACTGCTATTTCTAGCCTAGAAAGAAACCGGCTTTATGGCTATGCCACTAAAACCGCAGATGAAGCGCTGTTATCGCAATTTACTCAAGGCTTAGCTATTTTAAAAAACACCGGCCGCCAGCAAGAAATTTACGACAAATGGTTTGGCCCGTTAAACGTATCACCTTGGTCAAAAGCTGGCGTAATAGCGGGTATATGTGTAGTGGTGCTGCTACTAATTAGTACCGTGGTGATAATTTGGAACAAAGCCCTGCGCAAAAAAGTAGAAAGCCGCACCAAAGAGCTACAAGCGCAGCAGTTACAGCTACTTCATGCAGATAAAATGGCCTCACTGGGGGTGTTGGTTTCGGGAGTAGCTCACGAAATTAATAACCCATGTAGTATTTTAACGTTAAATTTTCCGTTTATAAAAGAAGCCTTTGAAGATGCAACAGACATACTTGATGAGCATCAAGCAAGCCAAGGCGACTTTCTTGTTGCCGGTGTAAGCTATCAGCGCTTTAAACATATGCTGCCAGAAATTTTAGACGATATGCACATTGCCAGTAACAAGGTAAAGGGCATAGTAGAGGATTTAAAAAGCTTTGCCGTAAAAGGTGAAGCATCGCATGAGAAAACTGAGCAGCTAGATTTAAACCTACTAACAAACCGCTCTATTCGCTTAGTCACAAATCAAATTAAAAACTCGACAAACCACTTAGAGGTTAACTTAGCCAACTCACTGCCTGCGTTTAAAGGCAGCGGCAGCCGCATCGAGCAGGTAATCGTTAATTTAATTTTAAATGCCTGCCAAGCGCTTGAAGACAAATCGCAAAAAATTATTATCACCAGCTATTTCCATACTAAACACAATCAGGTTGTGCTGAGCATTGAAGATCAAGGCGTAGGCATTGATCAACAGCACTTAATTAAGCTCACCGACCCCTTTTATACCACCAAACGACAATCTGGCGGCACCGGCTTAGGGCTTTCTGTATCAGCGGGGATCGTGGCAGATCACCAAGGCCAACTCACCTTTAAATCAACCCTCGGTAAAGGCACAAAAGTAAAGCTATCACTACCCTTATTACAACACGAGAGTGAACTATGAATACTAATTTATATCCTAGTTTTGAGGTACTCATTTGTGATGACGACAACAGCTTTTTACGAAGCATATCGTTTGCAATAGAGCGCTACTGCGGCATTAACAACATTGTACAATGTAATGATAGCCGCGATGTAATTGCCAAACTAAACCAAGGGAATGTTCGCGTTGTATTGCTTGATTTAAACATGCCACATATCAGTGGCGATGAGCTTATAGCGCAAATTACAGAGCTTTTTCCGCATATTTCGGTGGTGATCATCAGCGGCATTAACCAAGTAGAAGCCGCTGTAAAATGTATAAAATTAGGTGCTTATGGTTATCATGTAAAAACAGAAGATCCCGAACGCCTAAGCAATAGCATAATGCAAGTGGTGCGTTTTCAAGAGCTAAACCTAGAAAACCAAGCCATGCGCGGCTATCTGCTAGAAAACCAAACAAGCCTGCATCCTGCGTTTTCTAAAATTATTAGTGTGGATCATCAAATGCATTCGGTGTTTAATTACATTGAGTCTATATCAAATAGCCAACAACCTATTCTAATTACCGGAGAAAGCGGCGTAGGAAAGGAGCTTATAGCCAGAGCCATTCACGAAACCAGTAGCTGCAGTGGCGAGCTTGTGTGTGTAAACGTAGCCGGCCTTGACGATAACTTATTTTCGGATACCTTATTTGGCCATAAAAAAGGCGCTTTTACAGGCGCTGAGCAAGCCCGCAAAGGCATGATAGAACGCGCATCAGGCGGGATACTATTTCTTGATGAAATTGGCGATTTAAACCTGGCCTCGCAAGTAAAGTTATTAAGGCTTTTGCAAGAAGGCGAATATTACCCAGTAGGCAGCGATACCCCAAAACGCATTAACGCGCGCATTATTGCAGCCACCCACCAAAATTTACTCACTAAAAAAGAAAATGGCGAATTTAGAAACGATTTATACTACCGTTTAAAAATTCATCATGTAAATATTCCGCCGCTTAGAGAGCGCAAGCAAGATATAGCCTTATTACTCGAGCACTTTTTAACGCTTGCCGCACAAGAATTTAATAAACCGGTGGCAAGTATTCCAAAAGAATTATTAATTTTACTCGAAAACTACGCTTTCCCAGGCAATATAAGAGAGCTGCGCGCCATGGCCTTTGATGCAATGAGCACCCACCAAAGTGGCGCACTGTCTATGAAAGCGTTTGAAAGCGTACGCAGCGCCGTGCCTAAATTAGATATGCAAGCCCAGCTTGCCAAGCCGTTATTTGAGTCAACATCAACACTACCCACTTTAAAACAAGCCGCAGAATTACTGGTGGCAGAAGCGATGAAACGTAGCAACTCAAATCAATCTATGGCAGCGCAACTACTCGGTATATCGCAGCCAGCACTCAGTAAGCGACTTAAAAAAGGACAGCCTGAGCCTTAAAAAACAACAAAGTACTTAATCAAATTTTAGGCACAAAAAAGCCCGCAGCGTTCACTGCGGGCTTTTTTGTTGAATGAGTGAGTTAGCCATAGGAGTTAACAGGGAGACTTAAATATAAGGAATATAAATCAATACGTTAGAATCTTTAATAAGGGTAAGATATACAGACTTTGGCACACTATTAGTGCACGTTTATAAATTAAACTTAAGTGTGGCCCCTAGAAAGCTTTGATTTATCATTACCAACTAACGTTAATATGTATTAACGTTAATTGGACTGGGCTTTCAGAAAGCTATTTCACAACTTTGAACATATACACTTTTGCTAACTAGTTAAGCCTTTTTAAATTCTTTCTGCCTGTAATTAAGATCGCGTCTTTATGACTAGCTTTTCTAGTAAGTTTATTCAGGACTTTTTGTTGAGTTTCTGGAGTCCAAAATATCTTTAAACGGTCCATAGCTCTCGTAATTGCTGTATAAAAAATACTATGGGATATATCATCTTCATTCGCATCTGTGATTACTATTTTCACCGAACTATATTCCAAGCCCTGTGCCTTATGGATGGATACTGCATAAGCTACTTGAAAAGGGACTGTAGTATTGAGAGTATCGTCATCGTCATCACTAGAGTGTGGTGAATCAAAAATCGTAAAGCGGACAATAGATTCACTAACCCAAGTCAAGTCATAACAATATGAAACGTCAAATTCATTGAGATCCCTATCGAGCCTGATATCGAATTGAATCCATCCTGGTGCTTGTGAAATATTAACAATCCAACCTTTTAAATTGTTATAAATTACAGGCCTGAAACGCTCACTATCTGAAAATAAAACAGGATCCCCAATTTTATATGTTGATTCTCGCCAGTAAAACCTTGCTCCTTGATTGCCACTTTGAAGAAACCTATTGATATTATTAATTCCGTATAAACCATCGTAGTTCAAACATAAAATGATTTCATCCTCGGAATAGTTTTCAAAGAGCGAACTATCTAAGTCAGTTGAGTAGTTATTCTTAACCATGATTTCAGCTAGATCATTACTACTTTCTCTTACTTTCCCCCAAAACTTTAATAGCTCTTCATTATCCGTCCTAAAAGGGGTTTTTAACTCGAAAACTGATAAGTTAGGTATGAATGAAGGAGCAATAGTAAACCAATTGCCAAATTGTATTGACTCTATCTGGTAAGAATCACCTACAAGTACCAAAAGTTTATAAGATGTATGTTGAAGTACCTTTAATAAATCCGCATTACTTACAGTGCTACACTCATCTATAATCAATACATCGAACTCTTCTGCACTTCCCCCTCGAGCTTGTTTGCTTATAGTTCTAAACGTTGAATTTTGTGCACTAACTCTGCGTTTTAAGTTATCTATGGCCGGATTCGTATGTGCTAAGAATAGCTTACTTTTATCATTAAAGTACTGTGCTATATGGTGAATCATAGTTGATTTACCTGTACCAGCCGCACCATATATTAAAGCTACTTTAGATAAACTAAATAGGCTTTTTAGAGCACTTACTTTTGTAGGATCGTCAATAAATTTAGGTATAGTTGTTAGCCATTGCTCAACAGCTTGAGTATAACCAGCTATTCCTCCAACGGTACTGTCCTGCAAATGGTTAATTATTGAGGCTGTTTCTTCTTCATATTTTTGAACAAAAACATGCCCTTTATCTAGACACAACTGCCGATCCATATGCTTGTAATATAGCTCTTTATTATAGTTAGTAATCAGAGTATTTATATCACCATAATCACTGAGCTCAGAAATAGGAGTATAAAGGACGCCGCTTTGCTCAACATTATTTTTAATTTTTCTAGCGAATAGCTCATGCTCTCTACCGTGTAGTTCTATACATTCTGCAACATCACTAAAACGAGGGTTATGCCCAATAAGAGATGTACAAAAGGGCATTTTATCAAAAGGGTTACAACCAAACTTAAGGTTTAAGTTTGATAATAAATAACAGCTATCCCTAGAATGTTGGGCTTTAATAATCTGATTATTCATTCGTAATAATAGATAACGAATAACATTATGGCCTGAATAATTATTTAGGATAAAGCCTCTTGCTTTATCTAGTGCTAAGAATATCTGTGGAAACTCTCCACTAGAAAGTGCTTTAGCTCTTTCTGACATATAATGCAGCTCTGGAGAGGCTACAAAATCAAGTAGGCTAGTAGAACTATTGCTCAAATAGTTCATTAAATGTTGGTACTCGAATGAATTTGTTCTAGTGTCGATATCTAGGTCTAAAATTTTTGAGAAGTTTTTCAATTCGCATGGCCTAATTGAAACACTCCATTTACGAATAATCGTAATAGGCATAAATTGACCAAGTACTTTAATATTATCTTGATGCAGAGTAAGCATAGCTGCATGCTTATCCGCAATATCAAAATTTGTGAATGCTATGATTCTATCAAACTTGTTTGCTTTGTTTGTAGCTCGATAGAAGGTAACCTCATAATAAATTCTACCAAAGCAAAAAAAAGGCCTTTTTCTATGGATATAGTAACGTTCAGAGTTAGCTGTACTTCCTTGGAACATGCCTATCTCTTCAATTACAGAGGCTATTTTTTCGTGGTATTCGCGTAGTGATGGATCTAAGTCAACAGGAAAGCATTCTAAGTTTGAGAGTATATCAATGTTTTTTTCACTCTTAATCAAAGCTCTTATTCGATGCAGGTACTCATAGTATTTTAGCATTAACCTTTCAGAGCTATCGCCTTCAACTGTATAATGTGAAACGCTAATCTGGAGGAGCTTATGAAACTTATTTAAGAAGTTTAACTTCCCACGCCCTCCAATATGAGCGAGAGCAGGGTTCACTTTGTCATATAAAAAGTCAGAATTTAAATTATTTGAATGAAACAAAACAGCAACTCCTTCCACTAAATTTCTTAGTTGAGAGAGAATATTTTGCGACAGCAAATCTCGCTGGCCAGCTAACTGGCTAATATTATTACATATAGCTCTTTCAGCACTATGAATTTGATCCCTAACCGATCCCATAAAGGTTCCATCCTTAATTTGCATTTGAAAAGTGTTAAACTTATATTTTAACCATCACTACTTTAAAGCCTTGTAAATTAACAATCAATTTTTGTTTGAGGGACTTATTTTAAAAGCCCCAATTACGTCTGATAACCTTTTCAAGCTAGCTCCACCATGTGTGTATTTATCAGTTATCCCACCTTTTGAAAGTTCATGACCCACTATTTGCTGAATCAGTGAAAGATCAAACGAGTGGTTATTTCTTATATTACTTATAAAAGTATGCCTAAAGCTGTGATAGCTGCGAAGTTCATCTAATTCATTCACACTAGGTATTTCAAGTTCTACAACCAAACGACCGAACCAACTAGTGATACTCTCAGCTGAAGTTATTTTATATAGAATACGTTCTTGCGCTTGATCTACATACTCTAAAAAGCCAAGCTCAATTAAGCGTTTATGGATAGGGATTTTACGTTTGGCGTTGATTGTTTTAAGGCGTTGTGATTCATGCTCATCAGTTACTTAAATTTGGTTAATACCATCTTCAATACGAATATCAGGCTTTCTTAACTGGTATACTCTGTTCGTCTTGCGCCTGTGTATATGGCTAATAATAGTGTCCACTTTTGCCACGCATGTTTTGTTTGCATTGCGAATACTTCAAACTTAGTAAGTTCTTCGCTATTAAAAACACCACGGATACGCTGAATAAAGTCTCGTACAGATAGCCGAAAACTAGTAGTCACTTATCTTAATTTTTAGGCACAAAAAAGCCCGCAGCGTTAACTGCGGGCTTTTTTGTTGAATGAGTGAGTTAGCCATATAAGCCGGGTTCTGTCCTTTCCGAAGAAAGTGATAATCATTCGTCTAGGCCATAAATCGCTCTATGGCTCAAGCAACCTACCCGGTTCTCACGTGGGCCACGCGTTCATTATTTAAAATGATAGAACCCTATTTGGTCTTGCTCCGAGTGGAGTTTACCTTGCAACCAACTGTTACCAGTGGCCCGGTGCGCTCTTACCGCACCCTTTCACCCTTACCAACCCGAGGGTTGGCGGTCTCCTCTCTGCTGCACTTGTCGTGGGCTCACGCCCCCCAGCCGTTAGCTGGCACTCTGCCCTGTGGAGCCCGGACTTTCCTCCCCCTGATCATTTTCGTCACAGGCAGCGATTATCTTGGCTAACTCGGCGCGCAGTATACATGAGCTGTGCCTTGTACGCAGTAAAGATTTACTCTTTTTCGTCAATAATTGTTTTATACAGGGCGTTTTTCTTCATTCCAAAGTATTCAGCAACAATACCACAGGCTTTTTTCATCGGCATTTCGCTTTCAAGTAGCGCCAGCATTTTACGCGCCTCTGGCGGTATATCATCTACTTGCTTGGGTTTACCTGGCAACATGAGCACTATTTCGCCGCGTTGCTTGGTTGGGTCATCAGTTAAAAACTGCTTTAACTCACTTACGCTACCATTAAAAAAGGTTTCAAAGGTTTTGGTTAGCTCTTTTGCAAATACCACTTGTTGCTCACTACCTAAGGCCGCTTCTAAATCATCTAGGCTTGCCATAATACGGTGGGTGCTTTCGTACATTATGCTGGTAATGTTTGAGTTTACAGCTTCTATGAAAAAATCTTGGCGGGCTTTACTTTTAGCCGGCGTAAAACCAATAAACTGAAAGCGATCTGTTGGCAGGCCTGAGCAACACACTGCAGTAATAGCAGCACACGCACCGGGCACGGGTGTTACATGCGCGCCTTGCTCGCGGCACAGGTTTACAACGGCATAACCTGGGTCGCTTATCAGTGGCGTGCCGGCATCTGAGACTAGCGCGATATTTTTGCCTTCGTTTAGCCAATCAATAATTTGCTGCGCTTTTTGTTTTTCGTTATGGTCATGTAATGCAAAGGTTTTAGCCTTTATACCAAAGTGGCTTAGTAGCTTACCGGTGTGGCGCGTGTCTTCAGCAGCGATTAAGTCAACTTGCGATAATGTCGCGATGGCACGCTGGCTTAAGTCGTCAAAATTGCCAATTGGGGTGGCAACAATGTAAAGAGTGCCAATTTTCTGTGAATTCTCCTCATTTAACATTGAGGTCTCCTGCGTCAGTCAGTAATATAAGCAAATCGCGTTAACGTATTGGGAAATCATTGTGCGACTTAAACTTGTTAGTCTATTAATTATATTGTCAGGGTTATCGGCCTGTAGCACAACCGAAAAACCAACTAAAAATAGCGATAGCATTAACACCAGTGCGAATGCGCTGCAAAATCAAGCAACCAGTGCCGATGCTATTTATAAATTAGCGCTTAATCGTACCGGTGCCGACAAAATTCAATTACTTTATAGTGCGCGTGATGCGGCTATTTCGGAGCAAAGCTGGCCGTTACTTGAAAACATTTGTAATGAGCTTGAGCAAACCCCAAGCGTAGATAAAATTCAAAACCGCTTATACATTGCTTATGCACAAAAGCAGCAAAATAAAAACGACCAAGCGCTTGTTATTTTGCAATCGCTCGATGGCCAACTTAAACAGCCTGAACACTTTGCTTGGCATCAATATTTAACTGCTAGCATATATGCATCGCAAAACTTTCCTAAGCGCGCCGCACCTTATTTTTTTAGAGCCTCAGAAACTGCGAATAAAAACAATATTGAGATCCCTGCTCTGCAAAGTGCGCTGTGGGATAACTTAACAAAGCTGTCTTCTTATGCGCTGGAGCGCTTTAATCGTGGCTCTGTTATTCAACAAGGTTGGACTAACTTAGCTTTATACCACCAAGTATATGCAAATAGCGGTGTAGAGCTTGACCAAGCCATTAATAATTGGCGCCGTCGCTACCCTGGGCACCCTGCCGTAGCTATTTTACCCGAGCAAGATGAAGCCCTAGCCGACCTAGCACCAGTTAATATAGAGCGTTTAGCTGTACTTTTACCGCAATCAGGCGCAAATGAGCGTTTAGGTGACGCCCTAAAGGCCGGCATTTTGGCAGGGCTTGATAAGCAAACTATTAGCGACACTGTTTTTATAGATGAGAACCTTTCAACCCAAGTGCTAAGCGAGCAGCTGAGCCAATTTAATCCAGACTTTGTGATTGGGCCATTATTAAAAGCGAATATAGATAAACTTGCGCAAGCTAAAACACTTATTGATACCCCAACATTACACTTAAATACATTTGATGGTGAGCGACTCTCGCTGCAACATTACTTTTTTGCTTTAAACCCTGAGCATGAAGTGCAGCAAGCGCTGGAGCACTTTTTAGCTAAAGGTTATCAAAAGCCTATGTTATTAGCGCCTAATAATGCCAATGGTCAGCGTTTGGTTGATTACTTTAATATTCAGTGGCAGCGCTATAGCGAAACAAAACCGCAAATTGGGTTTTATAACGATAACAAAGACATGCCAAACACAATTACAAGCTTGTTAGAGGTTGATAAATCTAAGCAGCGTATTAAAACGGTTAAGTCTTTATTTAAACAAGAAGTAGAAAGTGAAACCCGCTCTCGTAGCGATATTGATGCGATTTACATTTTAGGCGACGCTATAGAAACACGCCTAATAAAACCTTATTTAGATGTAAATGTAAG
>Ga0208063_1000255_pt1 | contig 17897 bp, 13 predicted proteins | sample DeeseametaMP0203_FD_184219 | JGI IMG/M metagenome (GOLD analysis project Ga0208063, IMG submission 184219) | Marine microbial communities from the Deep Atlantic Ocean - MP0203 (SPAdes) | ecosystem: Environmental > Aquatic > Marine > Oceanic | place: South of Cape Verde, Atlantic Ocean... | reverse complement strand
CCCGCCTATCGGTGAGCGTTTGGCATTTGCTGAGGAGTATAAATATGATTAATCAAAATACACTTGATTTTCTTAAAAAGCTTAAGAAAAATAATGACCGTAATTGGTTTAATGATCATAAAGATGATTATAAAGATGCTCTTGCTAATTTCACAGATCTGGTTGCAATACTGTTACATAATATATCTGGATTTGATGAAAAATTAATTGGTGTACAACCCAAAGATTGTTTATTTCGAATTTATCGTGATGTTCGTTTTTCTAAAGATAAAAGTCCCTATAAAACATGGTTTAGTGCATCCATGAAAGGCGGTGGAAAGAATGAAATGTTTCCGGGATATTATATTCATCTCGAACCGGGAAACACATATTTAGGAGGAGGCATTTGGCATCCATCGAAAGAAGCATTGCAGAACATCCGTGATTTCTTTGTGGATCACTCTGAAGAATTAGAAAAAATTGTATTAGGTACAAAATTCAAGAAACACTTTGGTGAAATGAGTGGAGAACAGTTGAAAATTGCTCCCAAAGGTTACCCAAAAGATCACCCTCAAATCAGATGGCTGCGCTATAAGGATTTTCTGGCTGGAGCTTCAAAAAACAAAATTGATATAACATCAGAAAATATTATAGAAAATTTCACTGCGGATTATAAAGCCATGTTTCCGTTTATTCAGCTTCTTCGTAATGGGCTAACCCATTACAATAGATAAGTATTATACTGTTTATTTAGCGTAGAAAAACTTTGAACGGTTTAAAATATATCTTTAATTTGAAGAGGTTTCTTGGTATTTAGTACCGAATTCCATCAAAGACAATCCGGCAAAATTATATAATTAAATCATTGTAAAATAATGGAAGCAAAAATAATCTGGCTCTTTACATTTGTCGGTCTTTATTGGGCCTACTGCCTTTTTTGGGGATATAAAGGTGCTAAAAGCGCTAAAACATCAACAGATTATTTTATCGCAGGACGCTCCTTGGGCATTTGGGTCTTTGTTCTTGCAGCCACAGCAACCAGCTTCAGCGGCTGGACCTTTGTAGGCCATCCCGGAAAAATACTTACGGATGGTTTACCTTATGCATTCGCTTCTTTTTATGCATTAACCATTCCTTTTACAGGCGTCCTCTTCCTCCGGAGACAATGGGTTCTGGGTCGTGCTTTTCAGTATGTGACACCTGGAGAAATGTATTCCCATTATTACGGTGGAAATACGATTCGAATCTTGACTGTGTTGGTGGCATTTTTATTTAGCGTTCCTTATTTAGGAGTTCAACTCAAAGCATCTGGAGCATTGTTTAATATATTATCTGATAATATGATTAGTGTTAATTTTGGTATGTTTATGCTCACCACTGTTGTCGTGATTTATGTTGCATCTGGTGGTTTACGCTCAGTAGCCTATGTTGACTGTGCGCAGGCAATTCTATTAGCTATTGGAATTATTATTCTTGGAAATATTGCCATTGTCTGGTCTGGCGGCTGGACAGCCTTTACTGAAGGAATCGGAAATTTGGTGCGCGGAGATTTGGCATCAGGTACAAATCTTACTCCGGATGGTTTTTCTAAAAAAGTGGCCATGCCGGGAGCTATTCAAATGGTTTCATCCGGAAGTAAAGCAGTGGGCGGAGTTTGGACTGGCATGATGTGTATGACATATATGTTTGCACTTATGGGTATTCAAGCTTCCCCCGCATTTTCTATGTGGTCTTATTCGAATAAAACGTCCAAAGCATTCCGCTGGCAGCAAGTTGTGGCTTCATCTATTGTTGTGGGCATTCTGTTGTTTACATTCACAATTTTTCAGGGCTTGGGCGGCCATATTCTTGTGGCCAACGGCATCTTGGAAAATATCAGTGATAAAAACCTTGTCCCTGAGTTGATCAATTTACTTTCTGATGCGGCGCCTTGGCTCGTAGGCTTGCTAGCTGTGTGTGCACTTGCGGCCATGCAAAGTACTGGTTCAGCATATATGTCCACCTTTAGCGCCATGGTAACAAGAGATATTTATACCAAATACATTTCTCCCGGCGCATCTGATCAAACACAAAAAATGACTGGAAGGCTCTTTGTGGTGGTGGTGGCTGGAGCGGCATTAGTCGTGGCCGCAAACTCCAGTCAGGCAATTGTTATGTTGGGTGGCCTAGCGGTTGCCTATGGTTTCCAAATGTATCCCGCACTGATCGGTATCTGTTATTATAGAGGATTTACCACCAAGGGTGTTGTTTTTGGGTTGGTGGTCGGCCTGATCGCGGTTACCTTAACGGATAAAACATCGGCCTGGTTTGGAGTCCCTTGGGGAGCATATCCTTTGACGATCCATAGTGCTGGTTGGGGAATTTTCTTCAATCTGTTGACCACATTTATAGTTTCACGTTTTTCCGGCGAGTCGGATGCTGCAAAAGTAGTGAAAGCCAAAAAACACAAACTCCTCCAATCTATTACAGGTATGACACCGAAAAGAAAAAAGAAAATCAAATTAGCTTGGGGATTAACACTTGTATGGTTTCTTGTGGGCTTTGGACCCTTTGCTACCATTGGGAATGATTTTTTTTCTGATCCCAATTCACCCGCATTGTGGGCACCCTTTGGATTGCCATCTTTGTGGGTTTGGCAACTTATGTTTTTGGGGTATGGTATATTTGTTATGTGGTTTCTTGCCTTCCACATGGGGTTTTCTGAACCCATTGACCCCAAAAAGGTCGAAAAATTATCCAAAGAATTTATTTAATTTTATCATAACAATCAGGGAAATGGGATGAGACCATTTGAAATCATTTTATTCATATTGCTTAGTTGGGCAACAATCAATGCTTTTTACAGTCCGCATGAAAGAAAACATTCAAAATTATTGTTAAAAATAATTTTTTCTGTTTTCCTAATTCACTTATTTTTAGAGCAATCGCGATGGCAGATGTTTCCAGCCTATATCTTAATCGGTGGAATACTGTTGACACAAAATCGATCAGCAAATTCAATATTAAAATTTATTTTTATTGGTTTGTTTGTTTTGTCGTTGATGCTTTCCATGGCTGTTCCGGTGATCAAAATGCCCAAATTAACCGGGCCATTTACTGTGGGAACATCTATCTATCATTGGGTAGATCAAGATCGGCTGGAATGGTTTACAGAAAACCCAAACGATAAACGGCAAATGATGGTTCAAATATGGTATCCGGGTGAAAAGAGAAAAAAGGCAAAACGATCATCTTATTTAGATCGCCTGGATATTCGCACTGAAACGATGGGCGTCGCCGGTAATTTCCCCGGGTTTATTGCCAATCATTTGGCGTTGACCAAAACAAATAGTTTTATAGACATAAAACCCAATCCTGTTTCTGCGCCCTTTCCAATTATAATTATTTCCCACGGGATTACAAGTATGCGACAAATCCATACATCTTTAGCTGAGAAACTGGCTAATCATGGATATGTGGTGATGGTTCCAGATCATAGTTATGACGCCAATCTCACTATTTTTCCTGATGGAAGTGTTGCGGATTATCGATCTGATATTACCGGTGATCCTGACAGTGTTCTCATTCGTAGAAATCAAATAAAAACGCGGGCATCTGACATTCATTTTCTCATAAACCAGCTGGAGCGGATTCAATCAGGTGAAATTATACACCCTTTAAATGGCTATTTAAACTTGAATCAAATTGGTCTAACCGGCCATTCTTATGGTGGTAGTACCAGCGTACTCGCTTCTTTCCAGGATGATCGCATTGGTGCCACATCAAACTTAGACGGGTGGATGAGTCCCGTCCCTAAAAATATTATTGAAATGGGTCTATCACAGCCGTTCTTATATATTGGACGACCTAGTTGGGGTGGGTCAGATTATTCCAATAATTATTCAGACGTGGATGAAATAATAAAAAACAATAAAGGGCCTTCTTTTAAAATAATCATGAAAGAAACTCAACATTTGAATTTTACTGATGCCCCTTTGTTTTCTCCTTTTGTACCTAAGGTCTTAGAGGTTGGGAAGATGGATCGAGAGAGATCTGTTTTCTTGATCAATCAACTGACCTTGGAGTTTTTTGACCAATTTCTTAGGGACAAACCCAGTCCGATCTTGAATAAAACACAGCCTGTTCCAGAATTCATCTTTCATTAAAAATGTCCCGAAACTGCATATTCCTCATTTCCATTATAGCGCTGATTCTAACGGTGCCTTGGTGGTTTTTTGATTATTCAGGTACAATTATTCTGGGGCTCCCGGATTGGGCTTTCTATGCCGTTTTTATGGCCATTCTCTATTCTATTGTAATTGCCTATATTTTAGGAAAATTTTGGAAAACCAAGGAATAGTGTGGATTATTCACACGGTGTGAATCAAACCCCATTGCTCGGGACAGGCGGCCTCATTTTCATGGGGCTGTATCTTCTTTCCCTTATTATTATTGGTTGGCTGGGTCGCAAGGCACAAAAAGAAAATACCCTTGCTGACTTTTATCTTGCGGGGCGGGGCCTGGGGGTATTCGTTCTCTTTCTCACCCTTTATGCAACGCAATACAGCGGCAACACATTGGTTGGGTTTGCGGGACGGGCATACCGTGATGGCTATGACGCGTTGGTACTGATTACATTTCTTTCTGCCGCTGTCGGTGCCTGGCTTTTTTATGCCCCCAAACTATTTCGTCTTTCCCGTGAGCATCATTTTATTACACCCATAGATTTCATTGAGTACCGTTTTAATTATAAATGGCTCTCTATTTTGGGTGCAGTCTTATGTATAATTGCTCTTGCCAATTATATTCTGACAAACTTAAAAGCCATCGGATATATCGTTGTTGCTGTGACTGGTGGGGCTGTTCCTTTCGCAATAGGCATTATAGTCCTATCTTTAATAATGGTAACCTATGAAACCTTGGGGGGAATGCGCAGTGTCGCTTGGACCGATGTTATTCAGGGTACCATTCTTCTTTTCGGTGTGATAATAATTTTTATAATAATACAATTTGAATATGGTGGCCTTTCAATTGTTTCAGATCAACTCATGAAAACTGCCCCAGAAAAGTTCTTTTCTCCAACCTGGATTGAAAAACGAACGTGGATCAGCACGGTTGCATTGGGCTTTTTTGGTATTTCCATTTATCCTCATGCCATCCAACGTATTTATTCCGCCCAAAATGAACATACCCTCAAACGATCTATTCAAATCATGGCTTTCATGCCATTGGTCACTGTTTTCTTTATGGTGGTTGTGGGGATCGTTGGCTCTGGAATCATCCCCGGGCTTGATAGAGCTGATAGTGAAAAAATCACACTGTTGGTTTTGCAGGATTTAAGTCAGCGTGGGGCCATTAGCGGCGGCCTTATGGTTTTGTTTTTATCAGCAACCATTGCAGCAATTATGTCTACCGTAGATTCTGCATTGCTATCCATGTCCTCCATCATCACCAAAGATATTTATTCCCGGTTCAAACCAACGGTCAATCAATCCGATTTAACCAAAATGGGGAAGCTCCTCTCCTGGATAATTATGGCAATTGCTGTTTATCTTGCCATTATATTACCCCAAACGATCTGGCGGCTGTTGGAAATCAAACTGGAACTTCTCATCCAAGTAGCGCCTGCCATTTTCCTCGGACTTTATTTGAAAAAACTCAAATCAAAATCTGTATTCATGGGAATGGTCATCGGAACACTTGTCGCTGTAAGTATAATGATTGCAAACAATCTAGGCATGAATATCCCGGCCAAACCCTGGGGTATTCATGCGGGTGTATGGGGATTAATGATCAACATCGGTACAATTTATTTTATGGAAAAACTTTCTGGTTTTAAAAATGAATAAATTAAACCTTTCAGGACTCATGCACCTTCTGATTGTCTATATTGTTTGGGGAAGTACCTATCTTGGAATCCGCGTGGCGGTACAAGAGGGGTCTGGCTTCCCGCCTATGATCATGTCTGCCACGCGGGTGTTCGCCGGCAGCTTAATCCTTGTCGCGCTGGCACGATTCATTCAAAAACAATCCCTGCGCTTAACTAAAGAAGAATGGATCGTCTTATCTGTTTCTGGACTGGCGCTTTGGTGGGGCGGAAATGGATTGGTTGCAATCGCAGAAATGACTGTCCCTTCCGGGTATGCTGCCTTAATCATTGCATGCACACCAATCTGGGTGGCAATTATAGAATCTATTTTGGATAAAAAGCGGCCTTCAGTTTTTCTCGTTATTTCATTATTAATTGGTGTTGCTGGTATCGCAGTTTTAAACTGGCCGGCAATTATAGCCGGTAACCTTAATGATCTTAAGGGTTTATTTTTATTGATCATTGCCGGATTAAGTTGGGGTGCCGGTTCTATATATCAAAAAAGAAAAAATATTCATACCACACCTGAGATCAGTTCTGCGGTACAGCAATTCACCGGTGGAATTGCACTGTTGATTACATCTTTTATTATATCTGAGCCAACTATTAATCCGGTTCCATCCGCCTGGTGGGCTTGGGGATACTTGGTCATTTTCGGTTCTGTAATTGCATTTACCTCTTTTGTAAAAGCATTAAAATTGCTGCCACCTAATGTTGTATTTACCTATGCCTTTGTCAATCCTGTCGTGGCGGTGATTCTTGGATTTTTTATTTTAGGTGAACCCATCACCCAGTGGACTTTTGCTGGTGCAACCTTAGTTTTCATTGGGGTGCTTGGGGTATTCAAAGAACAAAAGAATAGTATTCCCCTGCCTGATTAAATTCATGACAACAAAACCATGTTTTTTTAGTCTTTATAAAACATATTCCCCAATTCTATAAACTAAAGTCTTTACCTAATTATGAAAAAAACCATTCTTCTTACTGTTATCCTGTTTACCCTTTTATCCGCCCAAAGCACCTGGATGTATTCGGGGCGTGTCCATCCCGAACTGAAGTGGCAGACTATTTCGACCCAACATTTTAACATTCATTATCACCAGGGGATTGAGGATATTGCCAAAGAGGGGGCCGTCATCGCTGAACACGTCCGCCCGACATTGTTGGCACAAATGGATCTGGATACGATTCCACGGATTGATATTATTTTCACGACAGAAGATGAAATCATGAATGGCTTTGCCACTTGGATGTACAACACCTTCATTTGGGTGGATCAAAATGATGCTGCTATCTGGCTGGAAAAAGGAAAGTGGCTCGAACAAGTTCTTTCTCACGAGCTACAGCACATTGTTTTACTACACAAAACACGGTCGTGGTTCCCAGATCCATTGGGGCGATTAATCAGCGGTCTGCCCGGATGGGTTGTAGAGGGCACAGCAGAATACGAAACTGAAAGCTGGCGTCCCTATCGTGCAGATCTTTCCCATAAAGCCCATGTACTTCAAAATAAAATGGGTTCAATGGATCCCCACCATGATGGTTTTTCAAAGATGCTCTATTGGGCAGATCGGTTTGGGGATTCAACGATTACAAAAACATTGGCATATCGAAATGATTTTAAAACCTTTTCATTTAAAACGGGATTTAAAAAAGCAACCGGTATCACCGTAGACCAATTCAATGAAGACTGGCGCAGGCAGATGAATACCTACTACTACGGCTATCGCTCCCAAAAAGAATCTTACAAAGAAATGGGTGAAGTGTTTACGCTCCCCATTAAAAAAATGCAGTCCTTTTCATTTTATGAAGACAGTACCAAAATTGCCCTGCTTGGTTTGCTTGATAAAGAACAGCGGGATGTGTCCCTCATTATCGCAGAGCAGGATACAGCCAAAGAACGGGAACGTTTTGAAAAATGGGAGAAAAACATTAATAAGCTCAAGAAAAAAGATAAAAAGACAAAAAAGGATTCTCTCGCTTTAGAAAAACCCTATAAAGAAAAAGTGCTGTGGAAAAAAGATGAAATAGATTTTGGACAGTTTCACCAAAATATGGCTTGGTCCATTGATGGAAAAAAACTGGTTTATTCGAAATACCATTTTGGAATAAATCAATCCATGGTTTATGATATTAAAGTTTACGATACCGAGTCTGAAAAACACCGATGGCTGACCAAATCCCTGCGGGCAACCTATCCCGTGTGGTTGGATTCCAACACAATCGCTTTTGTTGCTCACCATAATAATGTATCCAATATTTATACTTTAAATATCACCGGGGACAAGCCTAAAACGCTAACTAATTTTACTGATAATACCCAGATTGCATATTTATCCGTTTCCCCGGATCAAGGTTCGATCGCATTTGCAATGAATCCAAAAAATGCAAATATGGATATTTATACGTTGAATGTTGAATCGGGTGATCTGAGGCAAATTACGACCGAACCCATGGCAGACATTCGCCCCGTGTGGCATCCAGATGGGACGGCAATTTCTTATACATCTAATGCCAATGGTGTGCCGAACATCCATACCAAAAACCTTAATACCGGGAACGCCACAGTAAATACAGATGCGGGCGATGGAATTTGGACCCAACAATGGATGCCAAATGATTCGCTTATTTTGGCATCATCCTTGGGCGATGTGGATTCTGTTCGATTGGTTAAGGTCAATCCTTTCCGCAAGCCTGATACAAAGCCGCTCTCTTTAAGAGACAACTATACCTCCTGGTTAAAAGCGGGACCGGATGTGTCCTTCGTCAATGAAAAAACTGATTCACTGCCGGAAATTTCAGATCCACAAAAATATAAATTCACCAAACACATGCGGCCTTTTATAACCTTATTTTTACCCACCCCATCGCCGATTGGGGTGGCATCTTGGACGGATGCCTTAGGGCGCAATACATTTACAACAATAGGATATCTTAATCCAAACGATATCAAATTCAGCGGTATTTTGCTTGATTATACCACAGCCAATTTTGGACCATTGTGGACCATTTATTATTCACACAATATGGATGGAGCATTTCGCCGATACAATAAAGCAAATATGATTGATATTAAGGATGGTCTCTCCTTGGCTCTAACTCACCCCATGAATTTCGGAGAATCACCGTCGTCTAATCATAACTTATCATTAAGGGCTTCTTTTATTAATCACAATATTACGGTTGGAAATAAAACCGATAAAAAAACAGGTGAGTTGATTCCACTGGATACAAGTCAATATGTAAACCTGCCCATCCCAGAAAAAGGAAAAGAAGGTTTGATTTCATTGAGTTATATTTGGTCAAACAAACGCCCTCACGCCTGGAACAGCCTTCATCCAACTCAAGGTTACGGTGTTTTGGCAGAGGTGAATTACGCCAACAAAAATCTTTTCGGAAATTTCAGTTTCACCCGTTTTAAAACAGATATGTATGCCAACATTCCCATTGGAAAAACGGCACTATATTTCCGCCTAAAAACAATGATGTATTCCGGACAACCGCCTGCACAGAGTTTTCTTGGGCTTACGGATGATGAACCAATCTATATTAGTGGAATCGGTCCCAGTGAGTTTTTACCTGAAAATCATAACCCAAGAGGGTGGTCCGGCCATCGACTGGGCAACAAACTCATATACGGATCTTTAGAATATCGTCTCCCAGTTGCGCCAAAAACTGCATCCGTAAATCTTATTTCAGATTTCGGTAATGCTTGGTCAGCTGATAAAGAAAAAGAAAAAATGGTTGTTACCGGGGGGTATGAATTACGGATTGCTTTTGGGCCATTTGTTCTGTCCGGTGGTGATGCACAAACCGTTGATGACTGGAAAAATGATAAAAAACCCCTTCGTTATTATCGCCTTGCCTTGACCAATCCTTTTTGAATTGAAAATAATTCTTCTATCTATTATTGGATTAGCTTGGGGTAAACCCATAAAAAATTGGGAGTAAATTAATTTTGATCACAATGGCTACATTAGGACTAAAATTAAATTTTAATTCATTAGGAATTCCTTCAGCATGAGTTGGTATAACACTCATATGGTTAGTCCTTCACTATTTGGGAATGATAATTGTGTCTTACTATCCTCGAATCCATATGGCATGGGTTCCTATTGCCAGCATGGCTAATCTATGTGGTATTTCTACGGCCCCAGCTGTTACAGCAGCATTTGAAAAACAATGGATGCCCCATGCTATAGTTTTAGCAATATTAAGCGTGGTAAGTGGTACAGCTTGGGGCTTGTTTACAACATTTTTATTTGGTTTATTACAGCCATGAAACATTTGATAACTATGTTGTTAAAATCCAAAACGCTGGTTGCAGTTCTTGTTATAATTTTCAATGCAATAGCGTTTTCTCAGGAAAATACAGCTAATAATAAACGAGTAATTATTACGAAAAAAATATCCACAGGTAAAATTAAATTGGATGGATTATTAAATGAATCAGAATGGAAAATGGTTTTGCCTGCCACAAATTTTATCCAGCAAGACCCAGTTGAAGGGGCTCCAAGTACGGAAAAAACAGAAGTATATGTTATATATGACGAAGATAATCTTTATATCGGAGCTATGCTATTTGATAGTAATCCGGATGGAATTCTTGCTTACCAGAAACGCAGGGATCAGAGCCTTCGTACCGATGATCGTTTTATGTGGATTCTAGATACTTTTCTCGATGGGCGCACCGGTTACTTTTTTGAAGTGAATCCTGCTGGACTTATGGGTGATGGTCTTATTGTTGGTAGTGGATCCCATTGGGGAACAAACAAGGACTGGAATGGGATCTGGGATGCAAGAGTAGTGATTGTACCTGGGGGTTGGTCTGTAGAAGTGGTTATTCCTTTTCGCACATTAAATTTTGATCCAAATATAGATACTTGGGGAATCAATTTTCAGCGTACGGTTCGTAGAAAAAATGAAGATGCAAAATGGAGCGGATTCCAACGCAATAAAAAGTTGACTACCCCGATACACGCAGGTCATCTTACAGGACTTAAAAACTTGACACAGGGAAGAGGAATTGAATTAAAACCCTATATTAGCAGGAACCAGCGACAAATAAATATAGATAAAAAAATAGAAACGAATAATCTCAATGATTTAGGCTTTGATATTTCTATGAATATTACTTCAGGGCTGAAAGGATCATTAACATATAATACAGATTTTGCAGAAGCAGAAGTAGACCAACGTCGTATAAACTTAACGCGATTCCCTTTAAGGTATGCTGAAAAACGCGGGTTTTTTCTTGAAGGTGCTGGTGTTTATTCTTTTTTGCCTCGAAATGGTGTGACACCATTTTTTAGCCGACGAATTGGTTTAAACGAAGGAAAACAAATACCGATAAACTATGGAGCTAGATTGTCTGGCCAATTAGGGAATTACGAACTCGGTTTTATTCAATCAAATACCAAACCCGTAGAAAATATGCCCGGTGAAAATTTTACTGTTGCCAGAGTGAAAAGAGCTTTGTTAAAACAATCTTATATAGGTTTTGTTTATACAGACCGCTCATCAAGCAAAATCAAAGTTGACTCTTCAGCAATGGATCAAAGTCTTTATGGTACAGATTTGGATTTAAAAACTTCTGAATTTATGGGTAATAAAAATCTCGAGTTCCAGGCTTTTCTTGTATATAATACGGCACCTAAAAATAAACCTGATCTCAATTTTTCTGATCTTTCCGCACGAGGTTTTAGATTAAACTATCCAAATGATATAATACGTACACATGTATCTTACCGAGAATTGGGTGAAATGTATAATCCTGCAGTAGGCTTCAGTAGTCGTAATGGTTTTAAACGTATACAACCGAGTTTTAGTTATCATCCTCGTCCAGAGAAATATGAGTTTATTCGACAAATAGAATTTGGTATTCAATATGAGTATATGACCGATCTCCATAATAATATGCTTAAAAAAGAAACGACGATAACACCATTTAACATACGTTTTGAAAGTCAGGATGAACTTGGAATCAAAATTGTGAACCTGATAGAATATCTTGATAAATCTTTTGCTATTTACAAGGATATAACTATTCCTGTTAAAGAATATAGCAGTAATGAATTTCAGTTTAAATTTGAAACATCAGAAAAACGAATGATATCGACAGAATTAGAATATCAAACCGGTGATTTTTGGACTGGCGAAAAACAGACCTTAAAAACCCAAATTTCGATAAAACCATTTTCTGGTTTTAATATCCAAACTGAGTACGAAAAGAATCAAGTCACATTGAGTGAAAATAATTTTAATACGGAATTATACAATATCAAATTAGGAATTTATCCTACTCCACGCACTGCTATCTTTACCAATATACAATATGATAATATATCCAATGCGTTGGGTCTTTTTGCCAAACTTCAACATACCATTCGTCCGGGGAGTGACATATATTTGGTTTATACACATAACTGGGTCAGTGAGAGCGATCAAATATTTGATTTTAATTTAGTTACCATATCAAAAATCAGCTCTTTAAAAATCAATTATACCTTGAGGCTTTAGGTATACTCAAAGGTTGTTTCTAAATATAAATAATTATATTGTTTGCAAATTGTTTCTTTCCCGATATCCTAATTTGGGTGTAATCTTCGTTGCCTGAAATTTATATTTCATGCTTTTTTTCACTTACTAAAGGCCAGCCAGCAACACCTTTTACGTGACCTCACAACAGTCTAAGATCACCGCTATCGTTGGTGCCCAATGGGGCGACGAAGGCAAAGGGAAAATCACTGATTTCTTTGCTGGCGAATCAGACTACGTGGTCCGTTTCCACGGGGGAAACAATGCCGGCCATACCATCATCGTTGATGGTATTACGTTCAAACTACATCTCATACCATCCGGAATTATCTATGGCGAACCTATGTCTATTATCGGCAATGGCGTTGTGGTAGATCCCAAAGCGTTACTCGATGAAATTGCATATGTAAAAGAAAAAGGGATCAATCCAAAACTTATGGTAAGCGATCGGGCTCATGTGATTATGCCTTATCATATTGCCATGGATGGAGCCCTTTCTAAACATCAAGGCAATCTCGCCGCTGGAAGCACCCGCCGTGGCATTGCGCCTGTTTATGCGGATAAAATGTTCCGAAATGGCATCCGCATGATTGACCTTTTAGAGCCGAATGTATTTAGAGAAAAATTGGGAAAAGGCTACGCCTTTTCTAAGGGAATAATTGAAAAAGCACTCAACTGTTCTTTGGATATTTCTATGGATGAAATTTTTGCTACCTATTTAGAATATGGACAAAAATTAAAACCTTATATTCAAGATACTTCGGTTGAACTTTATAACGCCCACAAATCAGGCAAGTCCATTTTATTTGAAGGTGCGCAGGGTATTTCTCTGGATGTAGATCATGGTGTCTATCCTTTTACCACGTCTTCCAATACGGCGGCGGGACATATTTCCACAGGAACCGGTGTAAGCTTCAGAGACATTGATCGGATTATTGGTGTAACAAAAGCCTATTTGAGTCGCGTGGGAGAAAGTCCATTGCCGTCTGAAATTCATGGTGACGAAGCGAAAAGCCTTCGAGATAAAGGCGGAGAATACGGCACAACAACAGGCCGTCCACGGCGTGTGGGTTGGTTAGATTTGGTTCAGGTGCGCCAGGCCGTACGCGTCAATGGACTTACAGAAATTGCCCTAACAAAATTAGATATATTAAACGGATTTGATAAGCTTCCCATTTGTGTCGCTTATGATGTGGGTGGTAAACGCATCGCTGAAATGCCGGCAAGCTTGACTGAATATCGGAATGCAAAACCCATCTATGAAACATTGCTGGGCTGGGGCGATCTTCCTAAAAATATTTGGGATAAAGGCTACGACGCCATGCCCCAAACTTTGAAAGATTATATTGCATTTATTGAGCGTGAAGTGGATTGTCATGTAAAGATTGTTTCGGTAGGACCCCAGCGCCATGAAACCATAATCCGTTAATGATTAAACACAAAGACACGGAGACCACAAAGATAAAAACCGTAGTTCTTTTTGTGTCCTTTGTGAACTTTGTGTTTAAATAAATGGCGTTTACGAAAGAAATCGTCGACCTTGCCGGGCTCTCTGATGATGCCATTAAAACAAAATTGGTGGAACTCAATATTCCGCTCACCACTGAAGAAGCGCTCAAAATTCAAAATGATATGCTGGGGCGGGCGCCATCTCTGGCGGAACTCATTTTATTTTCCATCCAAGGTTCTGAACACTGTAGTTATAAAAGCAGTCGCAACCACCTAAAACAATTTACCACTGAAGGACCAGATGTCGTTCTGGGCGCCAAAGAAGACGCGGGTGTGGTGGCTGTTGCCACAGATAATGAAGGTCATCGCTGGTGCATTGTGATGAGTCACGAATCCCATAATCATCCGTCCCAAATTGTGCCTTACGAAGGGGCCGCAACGGGCGTGGGTGGAAATGTACGGGACGTGTTATGTATGGGCGCAGAAGTGATTGCGGTTACCGATTCATTTCGTTTTGGAAGTATTAAAAACAATAAAACCAAATGGATTCATGATGGTGTTGTAGCCGGTGTTGCCGGCTATGGAAATCCGCTGGGTATCCCCAATATTGGTGGGGATCTTTATTATCACGACGGCTATAACGAAAACTGTTTGGTCACTTTGGTTTCGCTTGGGATTGTGATAGAAGATGATATTATTCATTCTTATGCACCGAAAAATGCCGACGGATATGATTTAATTTTACTGGGAAAGCCCACAGACAATAGCGGATTTGGTGGCGCAAGTTTTGCCTCATTGGAGTTGGAAGAAGAAAAGAAAGAACAAAACAAAGGGGCGGTTCAAGAACCCAATGCATTTTTAGAACGACACCTGTTAAAATCATCCTATGCACTTTTTGATATCCTGAAAGAAAAAGGACTTATAAACAATATCGGGTTCAAAGATTTGGGCGCAGGTGGTGTGGCTTGCGCCAGTGTGGAGTTGGCAGAAACATCCGGATACGGCGCGGAAGTTTGGATGAACAAAATTCACATCGGCATGGATGGGTTACATCCGTCCGTTTACCTTTGTAGCGAAACACAAGAGAGATTTATGTGGGTGTGTTCGCCGGAAATTACACCACTGATTTTAGACCACTATAATACTGTGTTTGATCTTCCCGGGGTGAGTACCGGCGCTCGTGCTTCCGTAGTAGGGAAAATTAGAAATGACGGCCAATATATTGTGCACAATGGCGATGAAGAAATTGTAAATGCGACAGCAAAAGAAGTGACGGAGGGTTTTTTATACGACCGACCCTATGAAGCGCGGGAAAATAATTTTGTAGAACCTAATCTTCCGGAGCCGACAAATTACAATCAAGTTTTGTTGGATATTTTATCTCACGAAAACATGGCGAGTCGCGAACCTATTTTTGAGCAATACGACAAACAAGTGCAAAGTCGTATTCATACGGAAACAGGTTTGGCTGATTCTGGCGTAATGGCACCATTTAATTCAGAAAAATATCCGGAAGAAATTCGCAATGTAGGAATCGCCCTTTCCACCGATCACAACCCAAGATACGGATTAATTGATCCCTATTGGGGTGGCATAAATGCGGTGGTGGAATCCATGCGGAATGTGGCTTCGGTTGGGGCAACACCCCACGCTTTGTCCGACTGTCTCTGTTTTGGAAATCCGGAGAAACCACATCAAATGTGGGAATTTGTGGAAAGCGTTCGCGGTGTGGCTGATGCCTGTCATGCCATTACTTTAAAGGATAACCCCAACCATGCCACGCCAATTATTGCGGGAAATGTGAGTTTTTACAATGAATCAAAAAGTGGCGCCATTCCCCCCAGCCCCATTTTGAGTTGTTTAGGCCGATTCAAAGATGTAAACAAAGCAGTGCCGGGTCATTTTCAAAAATTGGATTCTGTTGTGTTAATGATTGGCGAACGAAAAAATGAATTGGGCGGTTCGGTTTATTACAGTCTGTATGATGAAATGGGTGCCAATGTTCCGAAGCCTAATTTAGAAGAAGTAAAAAACCAAATATTTGCCCTAACCGATTGTATTGATGATGGCTTGGTTTTATCCTGCCATGATATTTCTGATGGTGGTGTTGCATCCACCCTTGCGGAAATGACTTTTGGGAATGATATTGGTTGTGATATAAATATTGATAGCAACCTTTTGAATGAAAAATTATTATGGTCCGAAACAGGTGGATTTATTTTAGAAATATCATTGGAAAATGTTGATGAAATAAAAACCATATTTTCACATGTTGAATTGGATGTTTATGAAATTGGAAAAACAATCGGCAATTTAATTCAAATAAATAACGTTGTTGGTTTGACTGTGAATAAAGCAAAAGAAGCGTGGACAAATGGATTGCGTGAAAAACTTTAGAGCCACGAAGACGCCAAGAGCGCAAAGAAATTTTATGTTTTATCTTTGCGAGTTCTGCGACTCTGTGGCAAAAATAAAATGAGCAAGATAGATTACAAATCGGCCGGTGTAGATATTGATGCTGGAAACGAGGCCGTGGATCGCATTAAAGATGGGGTGAAATCAACTTTTACGTCCAATGTGCTTACAGGGCTCGGGGGTTTCGGTTCGCTCTACGATCTGAAACCTATTCTGGAAAAATATAATCATCCGGTAATGGTTCAGAGCATTGATGGCGTGGGGACGAAAACAATCATTGCCCGGAAATTGGGAAAATTCGACACCATTGGCATTGATCTTTTGAGCGCCGCCGCCAACGATATTTTGGTCATGGGTGCAAGACCGCTCACTTTTCTTGATTATATCGCAAATGACAAATTGAATCCGGACATTATTGAAGAAATTGTTTCAGGCATGGTCAAAGCCTGTCGGGATACGGGCGTGTCTTTAGTCGGTGGTGAAACAGCAGAAATGCCAGACACTTATCTGCCCGGAGAACATGATTTGGTGGGCATCATCACCGGGGTGGTAGAAAAGGAAAAAATTATTACTGGTGAAACTATTGAACCGGGTGATGTGGTATTAGGGCTTCCATCCAGCGGACTGCATACCAACGGTTATTCGTTCGCCCGAAAATTGTTTTTTGAAATTGGCGAATACAATGTGAATGATACGATTCGTGAATTGAAAAATTCAGTGGGGCTCACATTATTGGAACCACATATTAATTATACGAATCATATTTTTTCTGTTTTGGATAAAGGCATTGATATTAAAGGCGTCGCCCATATTACCGGTGGTGGACTTGTGGAAAATATTCCACGGATTTTACCAGATGGTTGCGGTGTGGAAGTTCAAAACGGATCCTGGCCCGTGTTACCCGTTTTTAATGTAATGCAATCCATCGGAAATGTGGATAAAAATGAAATGTTTCGGGCATTTAATATGGGCATTGGAATGGTCTTAATTGTGAATTCGGATGATGTGAATTCTATAAAGGGTGCGCTAAAAAAATTGACAGAAGTTTACGAAATTGGGTTGATTACAAACGAAAATAAAACAGTCCAAATTTTATGATAAACTCGATTCAATTATTTTACCCCGTTTTTGCAATGATATTGCTTTCGTTTTTGGTTATGTTTATCCTGCTCTGGAAAAATGTTAGCGCTACTAAAAACCGACGGGTTCAGATGCGTTTTTTTATCTTATATAAAAATAAGGAAGATGTCCCAGATGATCTTCTTCAAGCGCGGGACCATTATAAAAACCTATTCGAATTACCTCTGTTATTCTACTTACTGTGCATTCTGGTATATTTAACTGTGGATGTTACCATTGTTGACTTGGTTTTTTCTTGGTCCTTTGTAGCCTTTCGATATATTCACAGCTATATTCGCGCAACAAGCAATTGGGTGCCACGGCGATTTGCATTTTTTGCAGCCGGGTTTGTTGTTCTCTTTGTTCATTGGGTATTTTTTGCTATAAGAATTTCGGGGTTGATAGATGTCTAATATTAACATCGCTATCATTCAATTTCCTGGCTCCAACACAGAGAGAGAAACATTCATGGCTTGTCACCGCGTCGGGTTAAACCCTGTTGAGCTTTTATGGAATGAGCCACCGGAAAAATTGTCTGATTTCGATGGTT
>Ga0208063_1000253_pt1 | contig 17904 bp, 22 predicted proteins | sample DeeseametaMP0203_FD_184219 | JGI IMG/M metagenome (GOLD analysis project Ga0208063, IMG submission 184219) | Marine microbial communities from the Deep Atlantic Ocean - MP0203 (SPAdes) | ecosystem: Environmental > Aquatic > Marine > Oceanic | place: South of Cape Verde, Atlantic Ocean... | reverse complement strand
GCTTGCATTTAAGCTAGACTAAGAAAGTACAGTCGTGCTTCGCACGACGCGCTATCCATCCCCGCCCTGAAGGGCGGGGTCTTTCGCGCAAAATGATAATTAACATTAACTGATAGAGCAACTTTGTTTAAGGTTGCTCTTTATATTTGAGGTGAAGTATGGAACAAGATATTCAAGATGCTGTTCAGTATGTTAACGAAATATATCATCAAAATTTTGAGAATGAAGATCGATTAGATGACATTATGTATCAACATCTAACCAATGGAAATGAAGCTTTTATTGAAGGTATGTTTGATAATTTAACTTCTGAAAAAGCGCTGTTTTTTATCACTATGATAAAAGATTTGGCTTCCATTAAAGGATATGTTGTAGGTGGAGACTCTATCGTGTCACACCTATATTCAATTCCATTTATTGCAATTCAAGATAGTAAGCATACAGTGAATACTTTCTCTAAAGAAGATATTGAGAGAATCGAGGCTCTTTTTGCAAAGCATGGAATTAGTGAAAAATATGATGTTACAATTTTTGATACGATGCTAACACCTTATGGTATTCCTAAAGAACCTATTGATATCAATAATGCTCATGACAGTGTTATTTTTAACTCTATGCCTGTTCCTGATATGAAAAACTTTTCTAAAGGAGTTAGTTCTTTTAATAAAGTAGTGAAAGATGATGAAGAATTTTTTAAAGTTAATGACTCAACGTTTGTCCTTCGATATATGGTGCTTTCTGTTAAAGAACCTGATGTTGAAGATGAAGGAAAAGAATCATCACTTACTGAGTTTGTAGATAGTGTTGATTCCGATTCTTTTTGTGAAGATTTACGTGTGATACTAACTGAATATTATGAAGATATATTAATGGCTTTTACACCTATTCCTTATATTGATGGTGTGGAAATAGGTATTATTGAATACAATTCCATGATGGTATTGCATTCTTTTACACCTCTAATTAACTCAATGGGTATCAGCGACCTAGATGTTTTAGTCGATCATTCTGAAGTAGGAAAACTTGATATTATGCTTATCAGTAAAACTCATAATATGGTAGTTTCAGAATATAAATGGACAGTTCCTATTTTAACGGATGCAAGTGTCAGTCATAATATCCAATATTTGCAAGACTTATGCCAAGAAATGGGGTTTAGTGGATATTCTATTGGAAACAAAGAAGATTCTGCTAAAATGACAATACATTAAACTTTAACAAAGCCTGTTTATCTCAAATAGACAAGCTTTGTTTTCAATGATATAGAGGTTTTTATGATAGATAGTGATGTTAAGAAAGTTATTGACTTGACGCAAAAAGTGATGTCTAGCGAAAATACCAGTCGAGATAAAGAATATGAATTAACATCTATTCTTTATGATGAGCTTGTATCAGGTAAAAGAGAAAGGTTTGATGAGATAATTAAGGCAACAAAAGATGTCTCTACCGCTCTATTTCTTAACTCTTTTGTAAGCAATATTGCCTCACAAAAAACTTTTAAAAAGAAAGATAAGGGTATCGTTGGTTCAAGTCTCTTCGCTATACCCATTATTTCTATTCAGTCAAAAGAAGACAAAGAAAGTAAAATTAGCAACGATGATCTGCAAGCGATAACAAATGTATTTCATGACTTTAATATCATTGATGACAATTTAACTGCTGTTTTTTTACAAAACATCATAACTCCCTATGCTGTTTTTGTAGATGGATTCCAGATAAATCAATTTCATGACGCAATAATCATGAGAGGATCTGGTATGAATAGTGCTGACCTCTACCCTGATGTTGTTGGTGCTATCAATCAAGACGCATCACTATTTCCTGTTGAAGATGAAACGTTGGTTCTTCGCTATATTGTTGGTTCTTTTGTTGGCGACAACAATAAGTATTTTGACAACTTAGACAATATTATGCAGGTATTTAATCTTGAATCTTTCAGTGAAAAAATGAATGATATTTTATCTAAATATTTTTCAGAGAAGGTTACAACTTTCATGCCACTACCTTACAACGAAGGAGTTGAATTCGGGGTTGTGGAATATAATGCTTCGGCTGCATTGCATACATTTATTCACTCTATAGAACAACTTGGTCTTGATTCAAGTTTAATACGCTTGGAGGTTGAGCCAGCCGAGGAAAAATTGGTAAAACTTAGGCTTATAGATAAGAGCAATCATATGCTCATTGCCATGTATGACTGGAGTATTCCATACCTTACTGATACCATGATGAATAATGTCATGACAGCCATCAATGAAGTCTGTAGTGATCTAGGATTGAGCGAATACCATATGAAACAAGAAGATACACCTAATACGTCACATACAATACATTAACCATTTAAAACAGCCCTATTATGGGCTGTTTTTCCTTGACATCAACATATTCCATATATACAATCGAATGATGAAATTATTACTTCATGGAGAATGTTATGCAGGATTTTGAGAAAAAAGTTTTTGACAGCATCAACAGGGGTTACATTAACCTAACTCGTTTCGGTGAAACTAAGATTGCCAGCGATGTAGACAACATCAAAACCAAAGACAAAGAAGAGTTTATTGAAGATTTTCGTCTCTTCCTGAGTTCTTTTAACTATATGGGGATGGATGATGTTGTTGCCAAGCATTTCGTCCATTGTATTCTTGCTAACAAACCTAAATCTTGTCTTATTTTTGTGCAATATATGACTCTTCTAGCTGTTGCTATAAAAGAAGAAGATATTTCTGCTGATGTTCGTTCAAAAGCTTCAATTGATTTTCTTTCTTCCAATGTTTCTTCGCTAGAAAGTGTTGTGGCGGGAAACATGCCTAAAGAAAATAATGAGATAATTAAGTCACTAATGCTTGACGTTGCAGGCTCCACTCATCGAACTATTTTCCAATCTTTTATTCGAACGCTATCCTTATCAGCCAAAAAGCTAATCAATGAAGATAAAATAGAGAGAATCGTTAAGTCCGAAGAAGACTATCCTATCAAAACCTTTTTCACTGTTTTTGCTGATGAAGATGCTTATTTCCCATTTATCTAAAAGGAGTTATTTATGCCCCAGATAAGCACCACAACCAATCAAAATGTAATGTCTTTTCTACCAATACCTATTCGGGTTGTAATAGATCGCATTCGTAAAGAAATAGAAAATACTGAACAGAGAGATCAACTTTCTGTTCAACATCTTCTTCGTATGTTTTATTCAGAAAACCATGCTTTTGCTCAACATGATAGAGAAGGTAGTTTAACTGCTGATATCAAAAGCAAAGAAGTTTCTATTTATAACAATCTTGCAGATGAAGAGCCAGAAGGATTCATTAGCTTTTGTCTTCATTTTGAGAACAATCTTTATTGTTTTGATATCAATAGGGAAAACCCTATGGAGCCTTTTTCTATATACAAAACTAAAGAATCAGAAAATGTATCAGCTAATCCACAATGGTATATAGGTCAAGAACCGCCTTTTAAATGGAAAAGAGATAAAAACCAAATATCTATGTTTGGTTATTCTTTACACTCTTTTTACAAATATAAAAAAGACGAAGAGCATCCTAATCGGATTATTTATGCTGTTGAACCTTTAACTCGTTACTAAATTGTAATATACTGGTATCTTATTTTTTATGTGCCAGTATATATATTTTCAGGAGGAAAGGTTGAACGTATTAAGTTTATTTGATGGAATATCATGTGGTAAAATTGCTCTCGATAGGGCTGGAATAACAACTAATAGGTATTTTGCATCAGAAAACGATGAAAAAGCTATTTCAGTTTCACAGCATAACTTTCCTGATATTATACATCTTGGTGATGTAACAACAATACCTTTCAAAAAGCTACCTAAAATCGATTTACTTATCGGTGGAAGCCCATGTCAAGGATTCTCTTTTTCTGGTCATAGACTCAATTTTAACGACCCTAGAAGTCGTCTCTTCTTTAATTACCTTGAAGCACTAAATTCTTTAAGTCCAAGATATTTCTTACTTGAAAATGTAAAAATGAAAAAAGAATATCAGGATATTATTTCTAGTTTCTTAGGTGTCTTCCCTATAAAGATCAATTCTTCATTAGTCTCTGCTCAAAGCCGAGAACGTCTTTACTGGACTAATATTCCGAATATTTCAGCTATTGAAGATAAAAATATTGTTATTAACGATATTATAGAAAATAATGTGGATGCGTCTCTATCTCTCGATTATCAAATAGGTAAATATAAGCAAGGAAGGTTTCTACCTATTAAAGAAAATGTCAATGCAGAACACTTACTTATTCCTTTAGATAAACATAATTCAAAATCAGGTCTTATATGCGAAGGTGGTCTTGTTAAGCCATATCATAAATTATGGCTAGATAATGGCAAATTACTTCAAAGAAATTTTAATCAAGGAAGCCGTGTGTATAGTGAAAAAGGTAAATCACCCACTCTTAACGCTAATAGCGGAGGACTAGGAGGTAAAACTGGTCTTTTTATGGTTGGAAACAATATAAGAAAACTTACTGTTACAGAATGTGAGAGATTACAGACAGTACCTGATGGATATACAAGTATTGTTAGCAGGAATCAAGCGGTAAAAATGCTAGGAAATGGCTGGACAATTGATGTAATTTCCCATATACTTAAATATATTAAAAATTGAAATAAGATATTCTAAAAGGAAATGTATGGAAAACTTTATTTTTATAGAAATATACAAATTCATTACCACTTTATTGATACCTATTTCTATTTTAATGCTTATTCGTTTATATTATAAAAAAAGAAAAACAAGAAATCTAGATCTAGATGGTTATCAAAAGATTGTATCTTCTCAAGGTGTATTTTTTATAAGAGCTACGGATGATATGAAAATTATTACAAAAAAAGGTAATATAGCAGAGATTCCTAATAGAGCTCTTTCAGTTAAAGAGTTTAATGAACAATTAGTGGAAACTTATTTAAACGATTAAAAGGAACAATAATGCCACAGGATATCAAATTTATAGATTTATTTGCAGGAGTTGGAGGATTTCATCTTGCATTCAAACATAAAGCAGAATGTGTTTTTATCTCTGAGTGGGATAAAAAAGCAAGGGAAACTTATTTAAATAATTTCGGTGAAGAAATTGAGAAGTATAATATTCCTTTTGTCGAAGATATTGCATCGATAGATCCTTATAGTATTCCTGACCATGATGTTTTATGTGCTGGTTTTCCTTGTCAGCCTTTCTCTCTTGCTGGCAAAAAAGAGGGCTTCTTACACCCGACACAAGGCACGTTATTCTTTAATATTGTTGAAATAATTAAAGCTAAAAAACCTAGAGTCGTTTTTCTTGAAAATGTAAAAAACCTTAGAAGCCATGATAAAGGTAGAACATATCAGGTTATTTTGGATACATTAGCCGAGGAAGGCTATTATGTTCGAGATAGTATCTTGAATGGAAGCACTCATGGAAATACCCCTCAAAACCGTGAGAGAATTTTCATTGTTGCTTTCAAAAATGAAGAAGATTTTGAGAAATTTGATTTCCCAGAACCTATAGAATTAACAAAAAGGGTAGTGGACTGCCTTGAAGAAGGCGAAATACCAGCTAAGTATTACCAAACAAACATGGAAAGCCCATCTGTCATAAAAATGCATGAGGGCATGACTAAAAAGTGGATTATTTATCAATATCGTCGTTTCTATATGCGAGAGAACATGAGTGGTGTATGCCCCACACTAACCGCTAATATGGGGACTGGAGGCCATAATGTGCCATTGATTATGGATAACAAAGGAATCAGAAAGCTGACTCCGAGAGAGTGCTTTAATTTCCAAGGATTTCCTGATGATTTCATTATTGAAGGTGTTAGTGACAGCCACCTTTACAAGCAAGCTGGAAATAGTGTCGTTCTGCCCGTGGTATCACGAATAGCAGACAGAATCATAAGTTCAATAGCTTAAAAGCGAAGGATGGTTTCAACCAGATAGTCAGCCACCCCGCCCTGAAGGGCGAGGTCTCCCGCGTAAATCGATGAAATCACGGCATAGAATACGGATGGTACTTTTAACAATATGGTATTGCATAAAAGTCCTTTTTAGTATATACTTGGTGCAACTAATTTATAACCTTGGTTTCAATAGACCTAGAATGGAATATTGACACTATATAGATGAAAAGGGCTATTATTATGCCAACTAAATTAGAGAACGGTTATTTACCTCATAGCGCAAAAAAGCCATATAAGGCCGATATCGTATTATCCAGACAGGATTACTCCACCGTCTTTAACTTTGCTCATGAGATGGCTTTTGGGAGCGGATATCACCGCTCTAACCGTTCTGGTGGAAGTCAGAAAAGAAATCCTAATTTAATTTTTAGAGATGTCATGGAAGGTAAGATTGGTGAGTTCGCTTTATACCGATATTTGGAAAGCAACAATATCCTTGTAACACCACCTGATTGCTCAGTTCATAGCAAGGGTGTTTGGGATGGTGGTGATTTCCAATTCAGGAACTCTTTTAATATTTCCATGAAAACAAGTAAGCACTTTGCTCAACTTCTCTTACTTGAAGCCAAAGATTATTATATAGAAAATGATCGTGTTTTATATAAGCATGACAATCATTCACCCGACGCTATTGTTTTTGCCAGAACCTGCAATGATATTGCCAGTTTCATGAAAGAAAATAACTGGACTCAAGTTAAAGACATGAAGGAAGATATGTATCAGGCAGCTAAAACAACCTGTGAAATAACTGGATACATCACTAATAAAGATCTTAAAAATCTTATTCAACATGATTTTTTAATCAAAAAAGGCGATAAGTTAAACGGCAGTGTTCGTATGGATGCTGATAATTACTACATCCCTGCCAAAGAGATGAAATCAAAAGAAAAGTTGTGTGAAACACTCGAAAGAATTAAGCTTTCACATGAAAAACAAATCAACCAAGAACGCCAAAAGAAAATAAAATTAGATTTAAATATGTAAAAGTTCTTGACATATCAAATCTAGTATTGTATACTGGAATATCGTATCAATTTTAAACAGCCTGTTCTAGGCTGTTTTTCTTTCACAAAAAGAGGTTTAATCATGCAAACTGATTTATTCACCATTAACACAGTTTTGATGGCAAATAGAGGTTCTTTCTACTTCAATTCACCTAAAATTAGTCCTTCTACTTCTGAGCTTAGAGAAGAGAAGATCAGGCTTCTTATGGCTATTCAGGCAGAAATCAGTGAGTATGGTTATATCCTTGACTCCAAATTCTTTAGTTCTTTCTTAGATGAAGAAAATGGAATGACACATGGTATTTTGGATATTACTACTTTTAGGAAAGAGCTTCATGAATTCTTGAAATCTTTTTTAGGGGCAGATGTTAAATACATGCCATTATTTAGGAAGTTCCCAGATCAAGTTCCTAATGATGTGTCATACTTAATTAGGCGAGTTCTAGGCTTTTTATCTAATGCTTCTCTTTATGTTCAGGAAGATGCATTTGAAGGCTTCCGTACTGCTATAAACTCTGATAATACAGTTGTCTTGGATAACGGTATTGTTGTGGACAAAATTCTCTTTGATATGGATGAGTTTAATGCTTGCCCTATTACTCAGATGCAAACAAAAGAACTTTCAGAAAGAGATGAATATCAAACAACATCTTTAAATGATTCTCGTTCTCTTAAAGCTATTTCTTTAGGACAAGACAAAGATATTTTAGAGATTTTTGCTAATTTAGTTGCCTCTAGCACACCTATTAGTGATCGTGATAAAACGTTTATCACTGCTGTATTTTCTACTAAAGGTGACTTCGCTTTATCTGCTTTACCTGACGTAATACCACAAAAAGAAACAGTCGTTCTTGTTTCTAAAGAACTTGTGAAAAATGTTGATTACAAAGAGGCAGTATCTTTGTTGTCTAATTATATTAAGACAGCAACTGATGTTTTACGTTTAGCTGAAGGATTTTCTGGTGGAGATCCCGCTTTAACATCACATGAGTCATTTAAGATGACATCTAAAGAGCGTAAAATAGTAATGGCATTGCTTGATAATATCAAGAATCCTGAAGAAGATATGCTACGTTATCGTGGTCTATGGCTCGTTCTTGGTCAATATTTACATATTGGTGCATACAGAAGGAAATTTCCAAGGGCTGTTAGTTACATGAATAAACTAAGGAATGAGCCTGAAAGCATTATGACGTTCAATAAGCGTATTGAACACGCTATTGCTATGCGTAATAAAGATGATGTTCTTAAATATTCTATTGAGCGTCCAGGAGATTTTGCTCGACGTTTAGATCATATTTTGCGTGTATTTAATAGTGATGAAGATATTGCTAAAGTGTTTCTTTCTGTTGCTAACAATGTGGCAACACCTTTACTGGTTAATCTCAAAACATTCATTCAGAATCGTTATGAGAAAGATGAAACTCGTTTATTTACACCTAAGGGAACTTTGTTCTCTAATGTTGAAGATGTTGATACTCGTTCTACCTTGTCAAAAGATGTATGTCAGCTATTGAGTATCGGTATTAGTCGAGTATTGACTGAAAGGTTTGCTGAGAGAGAATCTCTTGGTAATGTTTTCATCGACGCAGGGCTAAAAGATATCCTTGTTGCTTCCACTATGCGTGGTGATGGGGAACAGACACAACCTTTAACTAAAGGGTCTCGCATTGCTTTCCAAGACGATGAAGCTGAAATTGTAAGAATGTTCTGCTACTGGAAAGAAACAGACTGCGGAAGAGTCGATGTTGACATTAGCTTATTAGCTTTTGATGAAAATTTAAATCAAAAAGAAAGTGTCTCCTACTCTGGTTACAACAACAATGGTGCATTTACTTACTCAGGTGATGTTCAGTCTGCTCCTGATGGCGCTTCTGAATTTATTGATGCCGATATTAATAAGTGCTTAGCTAAAGGTCTTCGCTACCTTATGCTTACAACAAATGTTTATACAGGTCAAAAATTCTCTAAATTTACTGCGATGGGTGGTTTTATGACTCGCCGTAATACGTCAGGGAAAGCCTTTGAACCTAAAACTGTTGAGCATAAATACAATATTTTTTCTGATACCAACTTTGCTTTCCCTATGGCATTTGATTTAGTTGAAAGAAAAATGGTTTGGATTGATGTTGGAATCTCAACCAAGCATTCTTGCCAAAATATTGTCAGCAAAGGAAAGGTTGCTTCCAGTATTTTGAAAGACGCACTTAATGAGCATAAGCGTAAAACAAGTTTGTATAACCTGTTTGCTTTACATGCCCTTGGTCGAGCTACAAACTTATCCATTGGCGACAAAAAGTTTGAAGAACTCACTCAGGAAGAATTAGAGTCTTATGATCATATCTTTGATATGTCTATGGTGAAAAAAGCTGATGAAATCATGTCAGTTTGGCTTGCATAACCAAAATCCGCCTTTTTAGGCGGATTTTATTTAAAAAAGACTTGACAATTCATTTTAAATAACTTATAATAATGCTTATAGATAGCTCGGGTTCCTCATCCTTCTAAACAAAAAACTGTAAATTTTAAATTGAGGTGTTAATTTCTATCTAACTTTTTTGGTGTGGCTCAAATATATCATCCTTCTACATAAACAAACTGAAAATTTGACGCTAATTGATGTATTGATTTCCACACTTTTCACTAAAAGCCAGTATTTTACTGGCTTTTTTTGTTTTTATACTTACTTCTTAATGGAGAATTCCCTTGTTTAATATCCCAGAGATTAAAGAAGAACTTATTGAAATCAAAAAGAAAGATTTTGAGAACAATACTTACCACTTTGTTGAGAAATTAATTGAACGCCTTAGTCATGATGTTTTTAAACCCTTTTCGTCTCTTATCGTAGGTATTGTGTTTTCAACACTTAAAACTGTATTTATAGAAGGTTCTATTGGTTGGTATATCTTTATTTGTCTTTCAATATTTTTCTTTTCATATGCTGTATATATTCTTATTAAAAACTCTATCATTAAATCTAATGTTTGCAAAAAATCTAATTCAAACACAAAGCAAGTAGAAATATTGAGAAACAAAGCAATTGCTGACAATAATGGAGATTTTCAATCAGCGGTTAACCATATGACCAGTAACCCTATTGATATAGAATTACAGGCTTTAATAGAGTATTCAAAAGAACAAAAGTGGATTTAGCCTCTTGACTTCCTTTCCTGTTTTGTATATACTTAGTATATAGAAAACACTAAAGGAAGTTTTTCCATGTTTAACGAACAAGCTATTATTTCTAGAATTTTTGATGAAAACATCAATTCCACACAAAGAATCCATGTCGCTGTTTCTGGCGGTGCAGACTCTATGTGTCTATTATATCTTGTTTCCAAAATTACTGATGCTGACATTATTATCCATCATGTTAAACATAATATTAGTAAAAATACTAATGAATGGGCAAACTTTGTTCGTGCCACATCAGAATCTTTTGGCTTCAATATCGAGCATCAGTATGTGGAACACGATTTGCACTTTGATTCTATGACAAATTTCGAAGCAGAAGCTCGAAAAAAGCGTTATGAAGCCATTTTCTCTTACATGAGTGAAGAAGATATTCTTTTGCTAGGCCACCACTTAGATGACCAAGTTGAGAACGTTCTTATCAACATCTTCAAAGGCCGTGGTATTAACGGAATTACATCTTTGCAAGAGAAGAGTGTTCATGATAATTTCATTCTACTCCGTCCTCTTATCAATACAGAAAAGAAAGACATTATTACCTTTCTCAATAACCAAGGTGTTAAGTTTGTTCATGATGAATCAAATGATTCTAGTGATTACGATAGAAATTTTATCCGTAACAAAGTAATTCCTATGTTATTAACTCGTTTTAAGCCACTAAAGAACTCTATTCTTTCTGTTCATAAAGCACTAACAAATAGTAAAGTTGTGATGGAAGAACTTATTAATGATAAAATTTCTTCTATTAGTGATGAGAATGGAATTAATGTTTTTGATTACAATAAACTAAGTAAAGAAACTAGAACAGAAATTTTAATTAATCTTCTTCGTCGTGAAGGTTGTTATACTTATAACCAAAAAGTTATTAAAGAATTCATCTCTCAAGCCGAAAATATTCAGAAGAACGGTGGGGTTTGTCTTGAGAACAATACTTATAAAACAAAAATGGTTATTAAAAATGGTGAAAATACATTTGAAATTATTTTTAAGAAGATTTTTTTAGATAATAAAAACAAGAAAAAAGTATTCTTTATTTCAAAAAAGAAATAATATTTTACTTAATTTTATAAGTAAAATAACAATTACAAAGGGGGGACGTTATGCTTTCGGAAAATAAAAAAACCAGCGACTATAAAGAAGCTGAGTCTAAGATTATTTGTGAGATCAATAAATACATCGAAAGTTGTATAAAAGGGTTAGACTTAAATAAAGAATTTAGTAATGAAGATCTTAAAAAATTATCTAATATTCTACCTTTTTCTGAAAGTATAGTGCTTATGCATCAAAAAAGATTTAAATTTAATCGAGAGGTTGTCAATGAAAATGATGTTTGATTATTATTTGGTCTTTCTCCTTTGGTTTTTTTCTTTATTTTTATTCGCTCTTACTTTTTATCTTTACAATAAAACGAAAAGCATTGATGACACTAAAAGAGATAAAAAAGATATTGCTTTTTTTCAAATAGCAATTGTTTCTGTATTACTTATTGCTTCCTTTGATAGTAGTATTTATATAAAAAAACATATTGATGACAATTTATTAAATGACTCTATAAACTCATACTTAAATGAAGGCTTTATAGTTATTGATGACGAAAAGGTTTGCAATATACCTAATAGTGTTATATATTTAAATGATAAAGGTAAAGAAACTACAGAAAACGATTATGTAGTTAAATTATGTATCTAATTTGATATTGAGGGGAAGTGGATGGATGATAAGAAGCTCTTTGATAAGGTGTTTGGAAAAGAAATTACGAATGTAGAATTTTTTGGAACCAATGAAAAAGGATTTAACTGTGTGATTTACTCTAAAGAGGGAAAACAGTTTTTTTCAAACTCTAAACATAAGTTTAATAGCATATATGATGCTTTTGCTTTTGCTTATTACGAGCGATACAAAAAAGGTTTAAGCTTAAGCGATATCAATATTTGACAATACTATATTTTATACTATATAGTTTAACCATACATTCTTAATCAAAAAATGGTGAAAATATGTCAAAGATTCATGATGTGTCTGTCGCTTTCGAATCTTATTCAAATGGTGAAATAGATATTTCTCAACTAGAGCAAGAGGTTAAAGATATCGTATCAGATCTAGAGAATGAACTTCTTATCTCCAGTGAGGCTTTGGCCGTTTGCGAAGAGGAAAATGCAGGCTTTGGTTAATAAAATGCTTGACACTAAGTTTCTTTTATAGTATACTTATTGTCTTCAATCGGAAAGTAACTCAGCTTGGTAGAGCACTTGCTTTGGGAGCAAGGGGTCGCAGGTTCAAGTCCTGTCTTTCCGACCAACAATAGAGGTGTCTTATGCAACCAATCGAGAAATTTTAAGAGGAAGTTAAGTATGCCTAATCAAATGTTCCATTATCATGAACTCGACAATTGAATGTGTAGATATTCACATTCGGAGGTCGAAAATGAGCAGAAGCTACAATCACAGAAATAAAGATAATACTGATAGCCGATACTTGAAGCATTATTTCGCACCATCATCTTTCAGAGGTAAGAATGAAGAGATGGATAAGTTCGAAAAATCTTACAAGCGTAAGCTAAAAAACAAAAGCGGTATTGAGTCTGTACCTAGTTTTTTCAAGAGGCACTACAACAAAAAAGCAAAGCATAATTATGATTCTCACATGAGAAAGTGCTTGAAAGAAGAAAGGTATGATGATATACTAACACCTGTAATCAAGAAGAATCACCGATACGATTTCTTCTAAATCAAATTTGGCGTGGCTTTTTTAAAGTTCCTTCTAAGAAAATCATTTTGGGATAAAACTACTTTAAATACTTTCCACGCCACTCTAATATTGCCCCTGTAGTTCAACTGGATAGAGCGCCTGACTTCGAATCAGGATGTTGTGGGTTCGAGTCCTACCGGGGGTGCCAATTATTTTTTCATATAGAGAGATAGAAATGGATTGCGTATCTTACGATTTTGTTTCTGATGTTGATTTCAACTATTTAAGTCAACTTATTGAGGAGAATTCTCTGTATGAAGATTGTTTCGAAAACAGTCGCTTCCTTTCTTTGGTATCAAAAATGAAAGAAAAGAAGGCCATCCATCCTATGTCTCCTTTCATTAAAAATCTTTTTTCTATACAAAAAATTTCCATTGTTGTAGCCAAAATCAATAACACTATTGTTGGTATCAGCGTTTTCGAACACTATAACAAAACGATTAAAGAAAAAATTAACGAATATTTCATATTTAACAAAAAGAAATACCAATATAGTGTTCTTGGCTTTTTTGGATTCTATGTTAAGCCTCAATTCAGAAACAATGGTATTGCAAGAAATATGGTAAAGGTTTTTGAGAAATTTTTGGTGCCAACAATGTCTTTTGATGACAACATTGTGTATATCATTGCTTCTCGCGGAAATTCAACAACAATCTTAAATAAATACTTAAAGGCTTTAACAGTAAGCCGTAGCGATGGAAACCTAGCTGTATGGAGGGATGATGCAAAAAACTATGTGAAATACAACTCTTTTTTAACGAGAAAAGAAAACATTCAACACTTACAGGGCTATTGAAATGGAAAATCCTAACGAATATATCAACTCAATCAAAAACGCAAATGTAAATATTGCCGCAGGACTTCAGTACAAAATTATCAACAGCATGAATCGACTATCTGATGATGCTTATGAAGATATTAAGCATGTCAACCTTATGTTGACCGCAATCATTGTCAATGGTGATGAGTGGCCTATGGATAAAAGCTCTAGGTGGCTTGGCTTTATTCAAGCTAAGCTAGTCCAGCACAATATCATCACTCTAGACGAAGAAAGAAAGGATACACGAGAAATTTTCCACAACATCTATAGAGAACAAGGGCTTGATGTTCCTCAAAGTATTGATTTGTATAGTAAAAAATAATTTGTGCAATGCACAAAAAATCCTTGATTTATGTAGAACTTCGTGTATAATGTATATCATAAACTAACCGAGAAGGAGAACGTTATGACTGATGTGTTCACTGTGATGCAAGCAAATCTTGAAGCTCAAATTCAGGCAACCGTCGAGTGGCAAGATTATGTTGAAACTCTGTAACTTTTGAGTTACGATAAGCAAGCCCATTTAAGGGCTTGTTTCTTTTTTGATAATTAAGGAGATTAAGATGCTACCAAACCCTTTCGGAAATCCTGCTATTGAGTTGTGGAATAGATCAGCTTCTGATGCTTTTGATAAAACGGTTCGTATCATGTCAGCACCTCAAACATCTAAACTTGAATTTCATAAAAAGTGTCAAGCATCTTCTGATGATGTGCGAGAAGCAACCGCTATTGTTAACACTAACTACAGGACTGCTGGTTCTCGTATCAATATTCCTAAAGAAGACTGGGAGCGACTACAAACTATAATTCAATCTCTTGCTGATGATCATAAAATGCTAAACGAAGAAAATCAGGAATATAGAAAAGCGTTGTCAATGTATCGCTCTTAGTTAAAAAAACTCAAATTTACTGTTGACATCAATATAGTTTTACTGTATTATTCATTTCTCTGGCGCGGCTCATAATAAAGTTCCTTCTAACTTATATATTACATGAATCGGAAACTACTTTATTAACTTCCCGCGCCACTCTTTTATTTTCCATCAAGAGGTTATCATCTATGCAAATTTCAGAAATCTTGCTACGCAACAACCAATTCCCTATTGCCAGTAAAGATAGCTCTATTGAGCCGTCTAAAGACATGGCAACCAATAGGGAACTTGTTACTGTTTTAGCAAATTTTGCATATTATGGTTATACTCCATCTCTTGATGGTATCTCTTTGCTTGCCTCTCTCTCTACGAAAGACCTTGCTTCTTTCTGGAATGATTTTGAAGTTGCTCTCAAATCAGTTACAGGAGATAAGTTTAAGATTGGTGAGCATGTCCTTTACAAGAACTTCCCTAAAGAAGTTCTTGCCATGGACGAGTCAGAATACTGGCTTCGTCAGATTTTTGTGTATCTAGGATTCCCTTTCTCTTTTGTTGCACAAGAGGCGGAAGAGCGTGAGTCTATTGCTAATGAGCTTAAACTTAAAGTGCTTGAGCCAGCAATCTCTGCTGTTCCTGCTTTCAACAAGCTTGTTTCTCAAAAAACAAGATGGACAACTGTTCAAGAAGAAATGATGTTATCTCTCGTTATTGAACATGCAGTTAACGAAGAGGAAGGTGCTGTTGACTATCTGGATCTTGCTTCTTATGGATTCAAGGAAAACGGCATTCGTGTTTTCACTGATGTTTATAATAACTCATCAATTGAATATATTTCCTCTAATGATGGCTCCCTTGGAAAATCTTTATCTAAAGAACAGCTTCAGGCGCTTGCTCATCTTAAAAAGTCTGTGTCAGAAACCAACTCCGATGAAGTGGCTGAAAAAAGCTTCCTAGAAGCGTTTAAAATCAAGGATGCAACAGACGTTGTTCGTTTGGCTCTGTCTTTATCAGATCAAGATATTCGCTTCTCTGTGGCTAAGTTTAAGAACTTTAGTCGCAAGGATCGTCGTGCATTGCTTTCAATGCTTGAAAATGCAAACAACCTCATCGAAGATGTTTCTGAGCGTCCTCTTTTCTTTAAAAGACTGATCCAGAAGCTACATCCAGGTGACTTTAATAGGCAATTCCCTAACACCAAGAAAGCTTATCATTTACTCTATAATGATAAGACTATCTCCTTCAATGCTCGACTCGAAGGATTGATTTCTGGACAGAAAAAGGAAGCTCTTGATGTCGCATCTGAGCGTCCCGGCGTATTCTTGCGTAAATTTCACGAGCTTTACAGCCTGTTTGGAAGTGATGCTGTAATTTATCTTTCTAAAAATGTCGATAAACTTACAGTTGATCAGTTACTTAAGTTGAAAGGGTATATTGAAACCATCAATGATCGTAAGACCCTTATGTATCCACCTAAAGGAAACTGGGGCAGGGTTCAGTTTAATGAAAACAAGAAAACGGCTTTCAAACTGAAGGATAACGTTTCTATACAAACTATCATCAATAACGCTCTTTCAGAAAGGTTACTTGAGACTTTCGAAGGTGGCTTTAATGTTGATAGTAAGTTAAAGCAAGCTAAGTTACCAACCAATGAGCAAGAAGTTGGTGATTATGGTCGTGGCACCGAGTTTGACATTCCTGACAATATAAACTTCATTAGAACTTCTAGCTACTGGAATTCTAACCGTGGTAGTTTTGTTGACAACACTTGGAACTTCTTTGACGACAACTTCAAAGAGCTTGATGTATGTTGCTGGAACTCTACCAAAGCAGGCAAAATCAAAAACACCTATGCTGTTTTTTCTGGTGATGCTACAAACCAAGCTACAGGAAAAGCTGCGCAATTGATTGATCTCTATTTTGAAGAAATGGAAGATGCAGGTGTTAGATATGCTGTTTGGAGCATCCTTTCTTACAGCAATATTCTTTTCTCTGATTTTGATGAGCTACATGCTGGTCTTCAGTTTGGAGAAAACCCTAATGGCGGTGCTTTATTTGAACCATCTAGAATCGCTCTTTCTTTTGAGTTAAAAGGTAAAGCTTTAACAAAAGTTGTTGCTTATCTTGATGTCAAAGAAAGAAAACTCGTATTTATGGATGTTAACTTTAAACTTTCTATAGGAAGTGGACAAAATAACGGTAATAAATTATCAGAGCTTATTCCACCATACATGGAATACTTAGACTCTATTCCAAGCTACTATGATTTGCTGTCAACAGCACATAGCGAAAGTGGTATTCCTGCTGTCTATGATTCAAAAGATATAGAAGCGGATGACTCTGAAAACATTGAAAGTGATGTAGAAAAAACATTTTTTGCATTCACTCATACGAATACTATGTTAAAAGGAAATCGCTTAAATCTTAGCAATTTTTTAAGTGGTAATGCTTGACTTATGCATTACCAAATAGTAAGATAACAACCACTAATTAATTGATTATTAAAGGAGAATTTATATGAGTAGTGTTCTAGAGCGAGTGTGTAATGTTGTAAGCCAACAATTGAATGTAAAACTTGAAGATATTGAGCCGTCACACTCTTTTACTGACGATCTCGGTGCTGATAGTTTGGACACCGTTGAGCTTGTGATGGCACTTGAAGAAGAATTTGATGTTGAAATTCCTGATGAAGATGCCGAGATGATTACAACTGTTCAAGAGGCAGTGGATCAATTAGAAGAAAAATTATCCTAATAACTGCTAAAAAATAAGCCCTCTAAATTAAGGGCTTTCTTTTTATTACAAGAGGATTTTAATCGATGAAACTTATTCTTTGTCATCAATGCCAAGATGTTTTTAAATTTGGAACTAAATCTTTTAAAAGTTGTGATTGTGGAAACGTTAAGGCTAAATATATAGATAGTGTAAATGCTAAGTTTTATTGCGAAAATGATGATTACTCACTTATCGGATTTGCTAATGGAACTTTGGTTAAAAGTATAAATCAATATAAAGAGAAAAAAGAAAAAACTGGATACAAACTTGGAGAAATGGGAATTGGTTTTAATGCTTTTATTATTCCAGAACCTTGTCCCTCTATTGTAAGAATGTCTAGTGAAGAAGTAACTTGATTATAAAAGGTCAACTACCCCGCCCTGAAGGGCGGGGCTTGTGAAAACAAGCCCAGTTGAATAGCTCCCTTATTTATTAAGGAGACGTTGTAGGAGGAATATATAGGTGTTCTGTTATGCTCCACAAGTAACAGGTGACACGGAAACGGATTAAAAACCACTGAAGGGTAAGGTGGCG